>Ga0209107_10000208_pt1 | contig 35320 bp, 30 predicted proteins | sample LakErihyJuly2011_2_FD_187460 | JGI IMG/M metagenome (GOLD analysis project Ga0209107, IMG submission 187460) | Freshwater microbial communities from dead zone in Lake Erie, Canada - CCB hypolimnion July 2011 (SPAdes) (version 2) | ecosystem: Environmental > Aquatic > Freshwater > Lentic >...
TTATCAATTATCAATTATCAATTATCAATTATCAATTATCAATTATCAATTATCAATTATCAATTATCAATTATCAATTACCAATTACCAATTATCAATTATCAATTATCAATTATCAATTATCAATTATCAATTATCAATTATCAATTATCAATTATCAATTATCAATTATCAATTATCAATTATCAATTATCAATTATCAATTATCAATTATCAATTGACTTCCTTTTCCAATTTCATCACAAATGTAATGACCATTTTGACAATAGCCAACTAATTCGTCTTGAATAAATTGCAAAACGATTTCTTTTACATTTTTTGGATATAAAACGTGAACGTTAGCTCCAGCGTCAAGCGTGAAACAAACCGGTATTTTAGTTTCATTTCTATACTTCCAGATTCGATTAATAATTTCTAAAGTATTAGGCTTCATCAAGATAAAATAAGGAATCGATGTCATCATCATTGCGTGCAAAGTCAAGGCTTCGCTTTCGACGAGGGTTATAAATTCGTCCAAATTTCCACTTGCAAAAACAGCAATTAGTTTATCTAAGTTTTCGTGAGCTTGTTCAAATCGCCTTTCGGCAAAAGGATGCCCGTTCATTAAATTATGACCAACAGAACTTGAAACTTGCTTTTCTCCTTTGTCAACTAATAAAATAGTGTCCTGAAAATTCTTGAAATTATCGTGAATAGCATTCGGAAATTCAACACCAAATAAATCAGAACTTCCTTGAATATCATCGTGAATGCCCCAAACAACAACTTCTCCTTTTATGCTTCGACAAGCACTTCCGGAACCTAATCGTGCCAAGAAGGAAGCTTTTTGATAAAAGTAATCTTCGGCCATTTCTGTCCCGAAGTTTCGGGATAGCGCTTTTTCCAAACTCATCAAGTTCATTGACAAAGCCGCCATTCCTGAAGCAGATGAAGCAATTCCTGAACTATGAGGAAAGGTGTTTTGAGTGTCAATTGTAAAGTGATAGTCTTTTAAAAAAGGCAAATATTTTTCAACTCTTTCAAAAAATTGCTGGATTTTTGGTTTAAAATCCTCTTTTGGTTTTCCTTCAAAAAGCAAGTCGAATGAGAAAATATCTTGATTTTGTTTTTTGGCGAAAGCCAATTTTGTAATTGTTTTACAATTATTCAAAGTAAAACTCACCGAAGGATTGGCTGGAATCTGACTGTCTTTTTTTCCCCAATATTTCACCAAAGCAATGTTGCTGGGCGAACTCCATTCGAAATTTCCTTTTTCGATGGAATGGGAGTAGGAAGAAGGAATAAAATCGGTTTCTGAAAACATTAATTGTAAATTTGGGCAAAGATACTGATTTCTTTTGTTTGTTAAATCCGCCAAAGTTTTGTTTAATTTTGGAAAAAAATTATAATGAATAAGATTTCAAAAATTCTCGTTGTTGTTGTCACTTGTTTAGTGGTGGGATATTTTTCTGGAACGGTGACTCGCTCTGCAATAATGACTTGGTATCCTACTTTGGTGAAACCTAGCTTTAATCCACCCAATTGGATTTTTGCACCCGTTTGGAGTATGCTTTATGTCATGATGGGAGTTGCGGCAGGACTGGTTTGGGATCGAATAGAACAAGAAAAAGAAGCAGTTAAAAATGCTTTGATTTTCTTTGCGTTGCAGTTAGGGTTAAATGCTTTGTGGTCTTTTTTATTTTTTGGTTTGAAAAACCCAATGCTAGCTGGAATTGAAATTGTTATCTTATGGTTGATGATTTATGAAACCTATATGAAATTCGCGAAAATCAATAAAATTGCGGGTTATTTATTTATTCCGTATTTGCTTTGGGTGAGTTTCGCGACGGTTTTAAACGCTACTATTTGGTGGTTGAATCGGTAGTGCAATGTTTCTATTTTGATTCAATATCACTATATTAAGCCACCTCATATTCTACTTTAGCAGGATTTATCGACGATTTGGAAGCATTTAAAATTTCTATGCCCACAAGGTTTCCTGTTTTGGAATAATCCAAAATAAAGCCTTTTTTATCTTCATCCGACTCTTCAATTTGTTCGTCACTCAAAGTGATATAAAGGATGTCAGTTTCTTTGTCATATTTAACTTTCATAGTTATAAATATTTAGCAATTTTAGAAGTCCTGTAAACTGTTTTTATAAGTAAAGGACTATTATTGTTATTCGTAAGAACCCGATATAGATAATTTTCTACTACTTTTTGAAAAATTTGCTGATTGTCGTCCTCAATAATTATTTTATCAGGTTCTTTAATGACCAATTCAACTATTTCCTTAGAAATAGAGCGCATTTTTATTTGCTCTACACTATGGTTGGAGAATTCAAATAACATAAAATTATCTTTTTCATAACAAATATACTTTTTTTTAAGTACAACTACCAATAGTTTCGTGTATTGTCTAATGAAAAACAAGATAGTGCAACGTGAACTTGTAGTTCTTTTGGCTAGTTGTTATTGTTTTATAATTGTATTTATTACCCCTTAATTTACTTTGGGTAAGTTTTGCAACGTTTTTTTTCGATAGTTTTCATTATATAGCATTCGCCAAAATAAACCCACTAGTCCAAGCATTTTGAAAGTTAAATCCTCCCGTAACCGCATCAATATTTACAATTTCTCCAGCAAAATATAGGTTTGTATGCAATTTACTTTCCATAGTTTTAAAATTGATTTCCTTTAGATCAATGCCGCCAGCTGTTACAAATTCTTCTTTAAAAGTGCTTTTTCCGTTGACTTGAAAACTCGAATTCGTCAATTGATTTGCCAAATTTTGGAGTTGAATTTTCGATAAATCAGCCCACTTAACTTCTTCTGAAATAGTTGAAGCCAGAACCAAACTTTCCCATAAACGGGTTGGAAAATCAAAGGGTGATTTCTTAGAAACTGCTTTTTTAGCGTGTTCTTGTTTCAAATTTTTAAGAATTTTTTCCGTTTCCTCTGTATCAACATCATTCAGCCAGTTGACAAAAATAGTAAATTGGTAATTTTTATCGGATAATATCCTTGCTCCCCAAGCGGACAATTTCAAAATCGCCGGACCGCTCATTCCCCAATGCGTGATTAATAAAGGACCGGTTGAGGTCAGTTTCGTATCTTTCACTTTTATTGAAACTTGCGCTGAAACACCGGGTAAATCTTTTATTCTAGAATCTTTTATGTTGAAAGTAAATAAGGAAGGAACGGGCGTAATGACTGCGTGACCAAAGGTTTGCAGCATTTCCCATATTTTCGGGTTGCTTCCCGTGGCGAGAACTAATTTTTCGGTGATATAATTTTCCTTTTGGGTTTCGATTTTCCAGAGGTTGTCTTTTTTGAAAATAGATTGAACACTTTGCCCCGTCAACACTGCAATTCCGAGTTTTTGAGTCGCTTGGAGAAAACAATCGACGATGGTTTGCGAAGAATTTGATACTGGAAACATTCGACCATCGTCTTCAATTTTGAGTTCCACTCCGTGATTACTAAACCATTCCACGGTATCGCCGGAGCTAAATTGATGAAAAGGGCCACGCAATTCTTTCTCGCCACGAGGATAAAACTTTACTAATTCGTTGGGTTCAAAACAGGCGTGGGTCACATTGCATCGTCCACCGCCAGAAATTCTGACTTTGGTCAATACTTCGCTTCCACGTTCGAGAATGGCTACTTTTAGTTTTGGATTTTTTTCTAGAATATTAATTGCCGAGAAAAATCCTGCTGCGCCACCACCTACAATTATGATGTCAAAATTTTGGTTCATTTTTTTTATTTAGACACAGATTTCACAAATTTTCACAGATTAGAAAGGTTTTAAATGTGTTTTTTGAATGAAATTAGCGTTTTAGAATTAGAAGTGTTTTTTAAATAATTTTCGATAAAGATTTGAACTTTGGCAAAGTTGTGTTTTATATCTTATCAGGGAAATCCGTAATTATTCCGTTTACATTGCATAATTTTATTTTTTGAATGTCTTCAAATGAATTTACCGTCCAAGCGAAAACTTCGAATCCATTTTCTTGCACCAAAACTACATTTTCTTTTGTTAGCAATCTGTAATTGGGATGAATGGAAAAGGCTTTTATTTTTTTGGCGAAAGCCAAAGCTTTTTTAATAGATTCGTCGGTTAAAACACCAATTCTAATTTTTGAATTTAACAGTTTAGCTTCTTCCAGCATTTTCCAATCGAAACTGGAAACCAAAAAATCATCGTAACTCCATTTTTTATTTGAAATATAGTTTTGAATTAGTTCAACAACTGGTTCAAAAGTTCCAATTCCTTTCAATTCGATATTGATAAAACAATTGCGATTTATCAAATCTAAAACTTCAATTAGTGTTGGAATTCCCAAATCTATTAATTGTAAGGATGTAAATTGATTTACAAATCCTTTTCCATTTGTGGTTCTGTTGACGGTTTCGTCGTGAATAACCATTATTGCTCCATCTGAACTCAAATGCACATCAAGTTCGATGCCGTCAACTTTCAAATCAATAGCTTTTTGAAAAGAAATTAAGGTGTTTTCAGGTTCATAACCCGAAGCGCCACGATGGCCAACTTTGATATGTGGATTCATTTACGGCAATTTTACTGCAAAGGTAATTAAGAAAAACACAAAGTTCCCAAAGGATTTATTTCTTTGGGAACTTTGCGAATAATTTTGAAAATGCTGAGGTTGAATTTACAAAACTACTAAGCTATAATCTTAAAATATGAAATAGCAAAGGCTGCCTATTTCTGGACAGCCTTTACTATTTATATGCAATTAGTATTATAATTTTCCGTCCTTAATTTCATCCACAATTTCTGGGTTCAAAAGGGTTGAGGTGTCACCAAAGTTAGAAAAATCACCTTCAGCTATCTTGCGAAGAATACGACGCATAATTTTACCAGAACGGGTTTTTGGCAATCCAGAGACAAATTGTATTTTATCTAATTTGGCAATGGGCCCAATATGGCCTGCAACGTGTTGATTAATCTCTTTAGTCAAGTTCTCTCGGTCACGGGATTCTCCCGACTCTTTCAGGATTACAAAACCGTACAAAGCATTTCCTTTTACGTCATGCGGGAATCCTACAATGGCACTTTCGGCAACTGCTGGATGTTCGTTTATCGCATCCTCGATGGGTGCCGTTCCTAGATTGTGACCAGAAACAATGATAACGTCGTCTACGCGACCTGTAATTCTATAGTAACCAACTTCATCACGCAATGCTCCGTCACCGGTGAAATATTTTCCTGGAAAGGCAGTAAAATAGGTTTCTTTATACCGTTGATGGTCTCCCCAAATGGTTCGTGCAATTCCAGGCCAAGGAAATTTGATACACAAACTTCCCGTCACTTGATTTCCTTCAATTTCATTGCGTTTTTCATCCATTAAAACGGGTTGAATTCCAGGCAATGGCAATGAAGCATAGGTTGGTTTTGTTGGCGTAACAAAGGCAAGCGGTGAAATCATAATTCCGCCAGTTTCGGTTTGCCACCAAGTATCTACTAAAGGGCAACGTTTTCCGCCAACGTGGTCATTGTACCAATGCCAAGCTTCTTCGTTGATGGGTTCACCCACGGAGCCAATTACTTTTAAAGAAGTTAACGGATGTTTTTGCACGAATTCTAATTTTTCTTTTGCCAAAGCACGAATTGCCGTTGGTGCAGTGTAAAATTGAGTTACCTTATGTTTTTCAATGGTTTCCCAAAAACGACTAAAATCAGGATAAGATGGAACACCTTCAAACATTACGGTTGTTGCACCGTTCAATAATGGACCATATAAAATATAAGAATGACCGGTAATCCAACCAATATCAGCAGTACACCAGAACACATCATTTTCTTCATAATTGAAAACATTTTTGAAAGTGTAAGCCGTGTACACCATATAGCCAGCCGTAGTATGAACCATCCCTTTTGGTTTTCCTGTTGAGCCGGATGTGTACAGAATAAATAAAGGATCTTCTGCATCCATAATCTCGGCAATGCAATTATCCGAAGCTTCATCAAGTAATGGCTGTAACCACTGGTCTCGACCTTCTTTCATAGCTATCGCAGTTTGGGCTCTCTTGGCAACCAAAACCGTTGAAACACAAGGACAATTTTTCAATGCTTCGTCAATAATTCCTTTTAAGTCAATCGTTTTTTCGCCTCTAAATCCGCCATCAGAAGTAATAACCATTTTGCATTCGCTGTCATTAATTCTGGCGGCCACTGCCGAAGCTGAAAATCCTGCAAAAACCACCGAATGTATGGCGCCAATTCTGGCGCAAGCCAATACTGAAATGGCTAATTCTGGAATCATGGGCAAATAAATACAAACCCGATCTCCTTTATTTATGCCTTGTTCTTTAAGAACATTGGCCATTTTAGAAACTCTGGAGTACAATTCGTTATACGTAATGTGCTGTGCCTCTTCATTTGGATGGTTTGGTTCAAAAATGATGGCTGTTTTTTCACCTCTTTTGGCAAGATGACGGTCTATGCAGTTCTTGACAATATTTACTTTGGCATCTACAAACCATTTTATTTTGGCTTCAGCCATATCAAATTCCATCACTTTTTCGCATTCTTGGTACCAAGTAAAGTTTTCGGAAGCTATTTTATTCCAAAATTTTCTGGGCTCCCTAACAGATTTGTTGTAATGTTTGAAGTATTGTTCTAAATTTTCAATTTTGTAGTAACTCATTGTGATTGTTTCATTTAAATTATTTGATGCTACTGTTAAGGTGCCAAAACTTTTTTTAAAGCGGCAAAACTGTTCTGCCTAATTTTTCATTGATGATTATGGCCGCGGCTTCATAAAATGCAAACGAACCACATAAAATGCCCTCGTAACCTGCAATGGTATGAATTTGCTCGCTTCCTGTAAAACTTGCGACAGACAGTAGTGCGAATAGAATTACTAATGAGCCAAAAATAAGTTTACCAATAGTGTTGCCGTTCAAAGTTCCAATGAAAAAAGCCAAGGTAAATAAACCCCAGATTCCTAAATAAAATCCCATTGATGCTCCATCAGGTTTTGTTACCCCAATAATAGGAAGCAACCATAATGCCACTAAGGAAATCCAAAAGAACCCATAAGAAGTAAATGCCGCCATCGCAAAACCGTTTCCTTTTTTCCATTCCATGATACCGGCAATAACTTGCTGCAAACCACCAAAAAAGATGCCCATTCCCATAATCATGGCGTTGAGTTCGAAAAACCCTGCATTGTGAATGTTCAATAAAATAGTGGTCATCCCAAAGCCAAAAAGGCCTAAAGGTGCAGGATTTGCTGTCGTATCTTTAATAAATTGTTCCATAATTTTTGTGGTTTGTTTGGTTAGTATTCAAAGCTTGCAGTTAATTTCAATTTAATTTCACAAATATATCAAACCTGATTGATTTTATGGATTTTTTTTATAGTGTTTGTTAACGGGGAATACTGTTTCGTCCTAAAATAGACTGGTACCCATGGTAGATGCACAGCAGTGTAATGATTTTTGATTGTACTGCACAGTACATTTGTAATAATGGGGGAAGTCATTTTTAGAGTTTCATGTGAAATGACAATCTGGCAAGAATTTTTGAGACTCAAGGGGGTAATTTTGTGGTCAAATTTTATTTTTTGAAAAAATAACCACGACTCTGTGGTCAAAAAATAATTTTTTAAAATTTGACCACAAAGTTGTGATCAAATTTATTTTTTTTGAAAAATAAACACAGTTCTGTGATCAAATTGTAAATTCTTAAAAAATAATCACAACTATTTGTCATTCCGTAGGAATCTATAGAAATTAGATTTCTACGGAATGACAACTTTGATCTAAAGTAGGGTAAGGGTGCGAACTCGGGACGCTCCGGACAGTAAAGTTTGAAAACGATACATACGATATAAAACAAAAAACCCACTCATTTGAGTGGGTTTCGTGGTACCTCCAGGGATCGAACCAGGGACACATGGATTTTCAGTCCATTGCTCTACCATCTGAGCTAAGGTACCGTGCTTAAGGTTTAATTTTCTCTTATTTTAGTAGGAGTTTGCTAAACTTGTTTGCGGGTGCAAATATAGGATGATTTTTAATTTATCCAAAACAAATATTAAAAAAAATCAATTCGTACCTTTACACCATTAATGATGAATTATGATTCTAACTATTGATGTCGGTAATACCAGAATTAAAGGGGCTGTTTTTGAGGGTGATACCCTCTTAGAAACGGTCGTTTTTATGAAAGATGAACTTCAAATTAGCCTTGAAAACATTTTAAAAAAGCACACTAAAGTATCTAACATAGTTGTTGCTTCGGTTTCTGACTTTGAAAAACAAATTTTAATTGCATTTGATCCGTTAGTAAAAATCCATTTTGTTTCGCATATTGACTTATTCCCGTTTGATAACCAATATGAAACACCGCATACTTTAGGGGTTGATCGGTTAGTGCTTGCTGCGGGTGCTACGCTTCGATTTCCTCATCAAAATAGATTAGTAATTGATGCGGGAACTTGTGTGACCTATGATTTTATTGACGAGAATAATCAGTATCTTGGCGGATCAATATCCCTTGGATTGCGATTGCGATATGAAGCACTACATAATTACACCGCAAAACTGCCACTGTTGACTTTGGAAAATCCGAAGCATATGATTGGAAATTCAACAGCAGAATCAATTCATTCTGGCGTTGTCAATGGTTTAGTTTCTGAAATTAACGGTTTTATTACCGATTATAAAGTATTGTATCCAAACTTTATAATAATTTTAACGGGTGGAGACACAGATTTCTTGGCTAAACGATTAAAAAATACCATATTTGCCAATTCAAATTTCCTTCTCGAAAGTTTGAACCAACTCTTTCAATATAAAATCGAAAATGATTAAAAAAATTATCCTAGGTTCCTGTTTATTGCTATCCTTTATTTCTTTTTCGCAAGAAGGAACTTCATCACCCTATTCTTTTTATGGAATCGGCGAGTCGCGATTTAGCGGAACGATGGAAAATCGTGCTATGGCAGGATTGTCTATTGCCCAAGACAGTACTCATATCAATCTACAAAATCCAGCAGGCCTTGCCAATTTGACATGGACTGCGTTTACTGTTGGAGCTAGCAGTAAATATACAGATCAAAAAACAAATTCAGCAACAGGAGTTGCGAAAAGAACCACCTTTGATTATTTGTCTTTAGGTATTCCTCTCGGCAAATTTGGCGCCGCTATGGGTTTACTTCCGTATTCTTCGGTAGGATACAAAATACAAAATATTTCTACTGACGGCATCACTAACAGCAAGCGTTTTAATGGCTGGGGTGGTTTGAATCGAGTTTTTATTGGAACGGGTTATAGAATTACATCAAACTTTAATATTGGCGCCAGTGTATATTACAATTTTGGTAAACTGCAAACGAATAGCTTAGAGTTTATTCCCGATATTATAATAGGATCGCGCGAATTGAATGTTGCCAATTTATCTGGAGTTAACTTCAATGTTGGAATGATGTATAAAGCTAAAATTAATACTAAACTGTCTTTTTTCAGTAGTTTGTATTATACGCCAGAAAGTACTTTGGTTTCAGAAAATATTCGAAGTATAGCAACAGTAAGTTTTGATTCCAATTTTGATTTGCAAGTTGTAGATCCATTGGATGATGTAGCTACTAAAAAGAATTTATTAATGCCTCAAAAATGGTCCTTTGGAGCAGGGCTAGGAGATGCTAAAAAATGGCTTCTTGGCGGAGAAGTTTCTTTTCAAGACGTTGGAACACTATACAATGATTATAATACTGGGGACAAGGTAGTTTATGGAAAATATCAAAAATACAGTATTGGAGGATATTACATTCCAAGTTCGAATCCCTTTACTAGCTACGTCAAAAGAATAATTTACAGAGGAGGTTTAAGGTTCGAAAAAACAGGATTAGTGATTAATGAAACTTCAATAGATGATATGGCAGTTACTTTTGGTGCGGGATTGCCAATAACAGGTTCGTTGTCAAACATTAATATAGGTTTTGAAATAGGCAAAAAAGGGACAACAGCAGCTAACTTAGTTCAGGAAAACTATTTCAATCTAAATGTAAGCTTTTCGCTTAATGATAAATGGTTTGTGAAAAGTAAGTACCGTTAATAACAAAATCAGTTCTTCGCGGAACTTGAAATAACTTTGTTGCCTTCATCCTATGGATTTATTAAAAAAACACCAAATCCTTGCCATCGTGATTGCAATCGCTGGGATTCTTTTTTTAGGTTGTGAAAGTAATTTTAAGGAAATTCAAAAAAGTAATTTTGAGGAGTTTGTACCCAGCGGCGCAGCGGAAGGAATCAATTTAAAATATACGGATTCCGGTCGAATTACAGCTATTTTAGTAAGTCCCCAGATGAAAGAATATGCCACAGTTGATTTTCCTTTTACAGATTTCCCTAAAGGAGTTGACGTCACTTTGTATGACAAAAACAAAAAAAGGACAATTATTTTAGCAGATTATGCCACTTCATATAAGCTGACAAGTGTTATCGATTTGAAAGGAAATGTCAAAATCACTTCACAGGACGGCCAGATGCTGGAAACAGACCAATTGTATTTCGACCAAAAGAACGAGTGGTTTTATACTGAAAAAAGTTTTAAATTTACGGATTCAAAGGGAGTTTCTAACGGTCAAGGAATTGATTTCAGTAAAGATTTCAAAATTATTAATTCACAAAGAATTGCCGGAGCAATAGAATCCGAGGAGTAATTTTAACCTATTATCTTATGAACTATCTAAAATACACACAATACATTTATCTTGCCGCAGCAGTTTTTTTTGGCATTCGAGCCGCTGAAATCTGGGATCAAGACAACGACCAGCATTTCCTTTTTCTGGGCATCGCAATTCTTGCTGTTTTTATGTTTTTCTTTAGACGAAAATTTGCGAAGAAATTTGAAGACAGAAACAACAAACCCTAAAATATGGAAATTAGTATTATCATATTGTGCCTAATACTATGTGCTTTTTTCTCCGGAATGGAAACTGCCTTCATCTCTTCGAATAAAATTTATCTTGAAATAGAAAAAAAACAGGACGGTTTTATATCAAAAATCCTTACTAAACTTACTGAAAAACCTTCTAAATTCATTGCCGCAATGCTCATTGGCAATACGATTGCATTGGTAATTTATGGGTTTTTTATGGGAGATTTATTGATGAATTGGTTTTATTTTTTAGGATTTCACTTTTCAGAAATTGGAAGTATAATACTGCAAACGTTGCTTACGACCTTACTAATTGTGGCAACAGCCGAGTTTTTATCCAAAGTTTGTTTCCAAATTTATGCAAACTCATTAATTAAGTTTTTTGCGATTCCTGCGTATGTTTTCTATCTTTTGTTTTATTACATCTCCTCTTTCTTCATTTGGATTTCTGATTTTATTTTGATAAAATTCCTGAAAACTCAGACCGATCAGGTGTCACTCTATTTTAGTAAAGCCGAGCTAGGAAATTATATTTCTGAACAAATGAGCACCCTTGAAAATGATGTCGAGATGGATTCTGAAATTCAAATGTTTCAAAATGCCCTTGACTTTTCAGGCGTAAAAGCCAGAGATATTATGAGTCACAGGACCGAGATTGTGGCAATTGATTTGTTTGATTCCGTGGCAGAGTTGAAAGAAATGTTTATTGAAACGGGCTATTCTAAGATTGTGGTATATCAAAATTCGCTTGATGATATCATCGGTTATGTACATTCCTTTGACTTATTCAAAAAACCAAAAAACATTAAGTCGATTGTAATTCCGGTTGAATTTATTCCTGAAACTATGTACATAAAGGATGCACTGAATGTACTGACCAAAAAAAGGAAAAGCGTAGCCGTAGTTCTTGACGAATATGGTGGGACTTCGGGAATTATAACAATAGAAGATATTGTTGAAGAGCTTTTTGGCGAAATTGAAGACGAGCACGATTCAGATGAAGAATTGATCGAGAAAGAGCTTGAAACTGGAGTTTTTATTTTTTCGACGCGATTAGACGTTGAGTATTTGAACCAAACCTATAAACTCAATATTCCCGAAAGCGATTCTTACGGAACTCTTGGCGGTTTTATTGTAGACACTATCAAAGAAATTCCGCAAAAAGGCGATCTGATAACCATTGGGAACTACCATTTTATCATCGAAGAGGCGATAAATAAGAGAATAGAATTAGTTAAAATGACAATAAAGGATTAATTTTTTTTAATAATTTAAATATTCTTGTAAATTATAGTGCGACTACTATAATTATTAAGTAGATAATTGTATTTTCGCAAACTGAATATAAAAAATTAACAATAATAAAAATGGCAGTTTTACAAAAAATTAGACAACGTTCGGCATTAATGATAGTGGTTATCGCCCTTGCATTATTTGCGTTTATAGCAGGTGACCTTTTCAATAAAGGAAACTTTGGTAGCAGTTCAAAAGACGTAGGAAGTATTAACGGAAAAGATATTCCATTCGAAGAGTTCCGAATAAAAGTTAGCAATGTTGAAAAAAGTCAACAAGGAATTACTCCTACAGCAGCAGCAAATAGAGTCTGGGAGCAAGAGGTTTCTATTGCTTTGTTAACTTCTGAATTCGATAAATTAGGATTGAGAGTAGGTTCAAAACATATCATGGAAGTTTTGAAAGCAGATCAAAACATCGGGAAAAATCCAATGTTTTTGAACGCAGCAGGAGTTTTTGATGAAGCTAAATTCAAAGAATATTTTAAATCAAATCCAGAACAAGCACAGTTTTTAAAAGACAGAGAGAAAGATGCGGAACTTAACGCCAAATATCAAATTTATAATAATTTGATTAAAGCAGGTCTTTACACCACAGAAAGTGAAGGAAAATTGAAGTATGAAATGGAAGCCAACAAAGTAAATTTTGCTTATGTTACTGGATTATATTCTTCGATTAAAGACAGCCAAGTAAAAATTTCTGATGACGAGATCGTTACTTTTATGAAAAAAAATGAAAAGAGATACAAAGCAGATGAAACTCGTGAAGTGGAATATGTTTTGATTGAAGATAAAGCTTCGCCAGCAGATGAGGCTGAGGTTAAAACTAAAATTAACAGTTTATTGTCAGGAAGCGTGGTTTACAATCAAGCGACTGCAAAAAATGATACGTTACAAGGTTTCAGAACAACAGCAAACACAATTGAATTTGTAAATTCAAATTCGGATATTCCTTACGATTCTACTTATGTTGCCAAAAAAGATTTGCCAGCTGTTGACGCAGAACAATTATACAACTTGGCTCCAGGTGCAATTTATGGACCTTATATGAATGGTAAATATTATTGTATTTCTAAATCAATGGGGAGAAAAGTGGGAGTTAATGCAAAAGCTAGTCATATTTTGATTAGTTACGAGGGAACACAAGTGCCAAACAAAAAAGAAAAACGAACCAAAGAAGAGGCAAAAGCAAAAGCAGAATCAATTTTGGCACAAGTAAATGCAAATCCAGATAGTTTTTTGATGTTGGCTTTTACAGCGTCTGACGATTCGTCTTCGCAACAAGGTGGCGATTTAGGATTTTTTGGTCCAAACCAAATGGTAAAACCATTTAATGATTTCGTTTTTGGTAGCCCAATTGGTAACGTAGGATTAGTAGAAACTGATTTTGGTTTTCATATTATTAAAGTAACTGATAAACAAGATGGAATTCGCTTAGCAACAATTGCTCAAAAAATTGAAGCATCAGAAGCTACTTCGGATAAGGTATTTACGCAAGCAACACAATTTGAAATTGATGCTACCGAAAAAGATTTTGCTAAAACGGCAGCAGCGTTGAAACTTACAGTGGCAGCTCCAGTTACTTTAAAAGTGATGGATGAGACTTTCGGACCATTGGGGAACCATAGAAATATTGTGAGCTGGTCATTCGAAGACGGAACTAAAGTGGGTGACGTCAAAAGATTTGAAGTAGCTAATTTAGGTCACGTGATCGCTAAAGTTAAAAAAGTAAATCCAGAAGGATTAATGGCAGTTGATTTAGTGAGATCGTATGTAGAACCAATTCTTAAAAACAAGAAAAAAGCGGAATTAATAAAAGCTAAAATGTCAGGAACTTCTTTAGAAGCAATTGCAAAAGCTACAGGTTCAGCAGTACAACAAGCGACCGATGTTACAATGGAAAATCCAGTTTTAACGGGTGGCGTTGGTCAAGAACCTAAAGTTGTTGGTAATGCAATCGCATTGGCATCGGGCAAACTTTCTGCTCCAATCGAAGGAAATACTGGAGTTTATGTAGTGAAAAACATAATCACAATCAAAGCTCCAGCATTGACAAGTCATGCCGCTTATGTGTCTAAATTAAAAGCGCAAAGTGCCGGCGATGTGAATAGAGTGTTACCTTTATTAAAAGACAACGCAAAAATTGAAGATAACAGAAGACAATTTAATTACTAGATTTAAGTTTTCTTAAAAATTAAATCCCCGTCCCGATATAAAATTAGGACGGGATTTTTTATTGAATTTTGTGCTCGAAAATTTTCAAGTTATGCAAAAATCATAATGTATAAAATTTGCGAATTTGCGGTCTCAAAACTAAAATAGTACTATTTTACAAAATCATATCTTCATAAGAAATTATCGTCTTGAAACCTCTTTCCTTGAAATAATCAGTCGGATTATCGTTCGAAACAACTAACACAAAATCGCCTCCCCAAGCACCAAGACTTTTTATAACACCATTAAAGTCGGGAAATTGGAATTCTTGCACGGTCTGCATTTCTAGAATAGTACTCATTTCGGCTTCGTGTTTTTTTAGTGCTTGCGAAAATGCTAGAATGGTTTTTGAATTTAAAACCTGGCTTGTCAGTAAATCAATTGTAGTAATATTTTTAGCTAAATTCTCCTGCTTGTTATTGTAATACGAAGCAATTGCCGCTTTGCTACTTTGCTTTTTATCGAGATAAACGAAGTATAGATTTTTAGCAAATTCAGGTTCAAAATTTACCTTTTCGACAATAGGTTTGTCATTATCCAAATGATACAAAATAGGAGTGTTATTTTGAGCACAAGCAATATCGTATCCGCTGCCGCCAAAACTATTTTTAAGCAATAAAAAAGCATCAATTTCCAACCATTGCGCAATGTTATTGATTAAAGTGGATGAAGATCCCAAACCCCAATTCCTAGGGAATGTAAGTTGAGTCGAAATAGAATACCCATTAGTTTGATTGAGGAAATCTGGGTTCAATAAAAATCCTTGGTGCAAAATTTCAATCAAAGTATTTCTTTGTGAAGTTGCCTCTTGGAAAATATTTTTTTGAATAATATCTAAGAATGAAAAATTTTCTTCCAACCAAACACTTCCATCCGAATCAAAACTTGTCCAGCTAATTTCTTGACTGTTTCCTGTTTCAACAATCAGATTTTGCCCAAATTTAGTTGGTAATGCTAATGCTTTGGCTCCGTCAAGAACCAGATATTCTCCCGTGATGAGTAGTTTTCCGTTACTGTAAAATGCTTTCTTCATTGTCATTGCGAGGCACGAAGCAATCTCATTTATGTTGCTTCATTTTATAATCCATTCAGGGTTCAAAACCCTGACAGGGTTGATGGATTAAACTATTCTTCTTAAATTTTCGATAAATTCCACAACCGCACTGTGTGAAACTACATGATGTTTAAAATGTTTCCGAATCAAAAGGCGTTCCTCATCATTGGCTTCAAATTGGTTTAGGATATTGTTCAAATGCATTTTCATGTGTCCATCTTGAATTCCAGTTGTGGTAAGAGAACGTAAAGCAGCGAAATTTTGCGCTAATCCGGCAACAGCCGCAAACTGCATTAATTCTTTCGCCGAAGGACTTTCTAACATTTCTAAACATAATTTCACCAAAGGATGCAAAGAAGTCAAACCACCAACGGTGCCTAAAGCTAATGGAACTTCCAACCAAAACGTAAAAATACCATTCTCAATTTTAGCATGAGACAAACTCGTATAATTTCCGTTTCGGGAAGCATAAGCGTGAATTCCAGCTTCAACAGCACGGAAATCATTTCCTGTAGCGAGCACAACGGCGTCGATTCCGTTCATAATTCCTTTGTTGTGAGTTACCGCCCGAAAAGGTTCTACTTCGGCGATTTGAACCGCACGAACGAATCGTTCGGCAAACGCTTTTGGGTTCGTAATATGTTTTTCAGCTAAATCTTCCACTAAACAAGAAACTTCAGCGCGAACAATGCAATTGGGCACATAATTCGAAAGTATGCTCATCACCACTTCGATGTTTTTTTCTTCATCAGAAAACAAATCGTATACTTCTGCTTCTTTTTTCAAGGTTTTAGCAAATTGCTCCAAACACGAATTGATAAAGTTTGCTCCCATTGAATCTTTAGTTTCAAAAGTGGCGTGAAGCTGAAAATAGTTGGGCAATAAATTGGTTTTGTCTTTTAGTTCAATATTTAAAATGCCGCCACCTCTTTTTTGCATGTTTTTAGTAATACTTTCCGTATCGGCAAAAAAATGTGATTTGGTTTGTGCAAAAAATGATTCTAATTTTGATTTTTCGCCCTTGAAAATAAAGTGAACTTGTCCTATTTTTTCTGTATTGATGACTGTGGCTTTAAACCCGCCACGAGTGGACCAGAATTTTGCCGATTTAGCTGCGGCAGCCACTACGGAGCTTTCCTCAATCGCCATTGGAATGCTGTTGTATTTTCCGTTGATCAAAAAATTGGGTGCAACACCAAGCGGAATGTAGAAATTGCTTATCGTGTTTTCTATGAATTCGTCGTGCAGTTTTTGGATTTTCTCATCCGAATTCCAATAGTTTTTTAATAAATTGATGGCTTCCTCAGGATTAGAAAAATATTCCTTGGCTATCCAGTTAATTTTTTCTTCTTTGGATAATTTAGAAAATCCGGCGATTGCGTTACTCATATGCTGCAGATATCGGTTTATGATGGTGCAAATATACGGTTTCCATTTTATTGCAATAGTTTTCTTTGACTATGAAGGTGCTTTTAAAAGTTAGCCGCAGATTCACAGATTATCGCAAATTTTATTATAGCCTTAAATTAATTTGCTTTTTCTATTTGCTTCACTTGACTTAATAATTTGCACGAATTTGTGCAATTTGCGGTCAATTTTTTTTGTCTTGAGCCATGAACAGTGAACACTCAAAAACTGAACACTTAACACTACATCCCAGTTCTAATTGCCTCCACAGGATCTAATTTTGAGGCTGAAATGGCGGGAAGGATTCCGGAAATTAAACCAATTAAAGCCGCTAATCCGGTTCCTAAAAGAATATTACCCATTCCTAAAATAAATTCAAATTCCAATGCTTTAGTCAATATTATGGAAATAATCCAGACTAAAAACAACCCTATTATTCCCCCAAAAACAGAAAGAATAATCGCTTCGAACAAGAATTGAAATAAAATAAATCTGTTTTTTGCACCTAATGATTTTTGAATCCCAATCAGATTGGTTCTTTCTTTTACCGAAACAAACATAATATTGGCAATGCCAAAACCACCTACAAGCAATGAAAATCCACTGATTATCCAGCCTACGATATTCATTTTAGAAATAATTCCGTCAATTAAATCAGTAAGTCCCGAAAAAACATTTATGAAGAAGTTATCTATTTCACTCGCTTTTACACCACGAAAACTCCTTAACTTTTGAGAGATTTCCGCTTTATAAGCGTCCATATCAACGCCGTCTTGAGGCTTAAAAACAATCACATTAACTAATCCTTTATTATTATCCCCATATTTTTGCCTAATAAAATTCACAGGAATGTATGCCGAAGAGTCGGGATTGCTGCCAATAGACATTCCTCCACCTTTTTTTTTCAAAACGCCAATGACGGAAAACCGCTGACCGTATAAACGGATATTTTTGCCAATAGGTTCAGCATCGGCAAATAATGATTTTGCAATTTCATATCCTATGACTGCAACGGGAACAGCAGAATTGGCCTCGGATTCTGTGTAAAATCGCCCTTCTTCAAATTCGAGCCCTTGAATGTCTATAAATTCGTGTGAAACAGGCATTATATTAACATCTGTTACGGTATTCGAGTCGTATTTTATAGATTCCCTTTTGGTAAAAATTTGAAACCCCATTTGATTTGTATTCGACATGGAGCCTTTCAAATAAGTATATTCTTCGTACTTTACATTGGGAAATTGTTCTCTTTTCCATTGTGGAATTTCAGAAGGTCCAAAAGACATTTTCATTAAATAAATAGTGTTTTTATCGAGAGAACTTAAATCCTTGGTAATTTTTCTGTCCAATGAATCTACAGCCGCAAGTACAGCAATAATCGAAAATATACCAATAGTAACACCTAATAACGATAGTAAAGTTCGCAATTTATTGTTCCGTAAGGCATTCATTGCAAAACCAAAACTCTCTGATAAAAGTCGAAAATAAACTAGCATAAAACGGTGTTTAATGTTATTGTAAAATTCCATAAATTTTCTTCATAATCCTAATGAAAATTTAGTAACTCATATGTAGCTTTTTTTAATACATTGTTACAGCAATACATTTGAATTTTACTGCAAAAAAACTACTTTTGCAACATTGAAATCTAACTACAAAATGAGCACCACAAAAAAAACCCGAGACCAAAGGTCGAACGGAGCAAAGCTAATTCAATCCGCATTAATTTCAGTTTTTTCGAAAGAGGGTTTAGAACCCATAATTAAAAAATTGCACGAGCAAAATGTAATTTTTTATTCTACTGGCGGAACCGAAGAATTTATAAAAAACCTCGGAATTCCGGTTGTTCCCGTAGAAGACGTTACTTCTTATCCGTCAATCCTTGGAGGAAGAGTAAAAACGCTACATCCAAAAGTTTTTGGCGGAATCTTAAATCGTCAAGATAACGAAAGTGATGTGCAACAAATGGCGGAATACGATATTCCTCAAATTGACTTGGTGATTGTCGACTTGTATCCTTTCGAAAAAACGTTAGCTTCTGGAGCAAATGAAGAAGACATTATCGAAAAAATTGATATTGGTGGTATATCGTTAATTCGAGCTGCTGCAAAAAATTTTAAAGATACCGTAATCGTTCCCTCGGTTAATGAATATAGTTTGCTTTTAAATTTGATTTCCAATCAAAATGGTACCACAACATTACAAGATAGAAAATTGTTTGCCACCAAAGCATTTCACGTTTCGTCACATTACGACACAGCGATTTTCAATTATTTTAACACAGACGAGACTATTTTTAAAACCAGTATTGCAGATGGACAAGTGTTGCGATATGGTGAGAATCCGCATCAAAAAGGGTTTTTCTTTGGTGATTTTGATGCTATGTTTCAAAAAGTTCACGGAAAAGAATTGTCTTATAACAATTTGCTCGATGTAGATGCAGCGGTCAATTTGATTAACGAATTCAAAAACGATGGACCAACTTTCGCCATTTTAAAACACAATAATGCTTGCGGATTGGCAACTAGACCGACCATTAGCGAAGCATACAATGTCGCCTTGGCTTGCGATCCAACATCGGCTTTTGGAGGTGTCTTGATTTCGAATACAAAAATTGACCTAACAACCGCAACGGAAATCAACAAATTATTTTGTGAAGTGGTAATTGCTCCTAGTTATGATGAAGCAGCCACTGCTGTTTTGCAAGAAAAGAAAAATAGAATTATATTAGTTCAAAACGAAGTAGCGTTACCGCAAAAACAGGTTCGCACTTGCCTTAACGGAATTTTGGTTCAAGAGAGAAACAGCATTACAGATACTGCAGCAGATTTAAAAATTGTTACTATAGCGGCGCCAACATTAAGGGAAGTGGAAGATCTTATTTTCGCTTCGAAAGTATGTAAAAACACGAAATCAAACACAATAGTTTTTGCAAAAAATGGGACCTTGATTTCGTCAGGAACAGGACAAACTTCAAGAGTGGATGCTTTGTTGCAAGCAATTGAAAAAGCACGTATATTTGGTTTTGATTTGAATGGAGCTTCAATGGCTAGTGATGCTTTCTTTCCATTTCCTGACTGTGTCGAATTAGCAAAAAATGCCGGAATAACAGCTGTAATTCAGCCGGGTGGATCAATTAAAGATCAATTAAGCATTGATTATTGTAATGAAAATAAAGTTGCAATGGTATTTACAGGAACACGTCATTTTAAACATTAATTTGTTTAACTTTGTACGTAATAATTTATAAATTTTTAACCCTTAAAAACTTATGGGATTTTTTGATTTCATGACCGAGGATATTGCGATAGACCTTGGTACAGCAAACACTTTAATTATACACAACGATAAAGTAGTAATTGATAGCCCGTCGATTGTTGCGCGTGATAGGATTACGGGCAAAATCATTGCGGTGGGTAAAGAAGCCAATATGATGCAAGGTAAAACGCATGAAAACATTAAAACGATAAGGCCTTTGAAGGACGGGGTTATTGCCGATTTTGATGCTTCCGAAAAAATGATCAGCATGCTCATCAAAAGCATTCCAGCATTGAAAAAAAGAATGTTTACTCCAGCGCTGAGAATGGTGGTTTGTATTCCGTCCGGAATTACCGAAGTGGAAATGAGAGCAGTAAAAGAATCTTGCGAAAGGGTAAATGGTAAAGAAGTATATTTAATTCACGAACCTATGGCAGCTGCAATTGGTATTGGTATCGATATTATGCAACCTAAAGGGAATATGATTGTGGATATCGGTGGTGGAACTACTGAAATCGCCGTAATCGCTTTGGGCGGAATAGTATGCGATAAATCAGTAAAAATCGCTGGTGATGTTTTTACCAATGATATTGTATATTATATGCGTACCCAACACAACCTTTTTGTTGGAGAAAGTACTGCCGAAAAAATAAAAATTCAAGTAGGAGCAGCCATCGAAGATCTCGAAACGCCTCCGGAAGAAATGTCGGTTCAAGGTAGAGATTTATTGACCGGTAAACCAAAACAAGTAGCGGTAACTTATAGAGAAATTGCAAAAGCCTTGGATAAATCCATTCAAAGAATTGAGGATGCCGTAATGGAAACTTTATCTCAAACGCCTCCAGAATTAGCAGCAGATATATACAATACAGGAATTTATCTTGCAGGTGGAGGGTCAATGTTGAGAGGTCTTGATAAAAGAATTTCACAGAAAACAGATTTGCCTGTTTACATCGCCGAAGATCCTTTAAGAGCGGTTGTGAGAGGCACAGGAATGGCGCTTAAAAATCTAGTAAAATTTAAAAGTGTTTTGATTAAATAGAAAAATATTTAATGGTGTTAGGTTTTCCGTTTTACACATTTATTATACAGGTAAAAAATGCAGCAAATATTTAATTTTATATTTAAAAACAGTACTAGATTGCTGTTTTTGCTGCTTTTGGGTATATCGTTATTTCTTACCATTCAATCCCATTCGTATCACAGAAGTAAAGTAATTAATTCTGCTAATTTTTTAAGTGGCGGAGTTTATGAAAGAATAAACAACGTGAGCGAATATTTTAATTTGAGAACGCAAAATGACGCACTTGCTCAAGAAAACGCAAAATTAAGAAGTCTACTTTTTGATATAAAAGATACGGCATCCATTCCACAATTAGATAGTATAAAAGGACTGCAACCGACCGATATCATCGTTTCAAAAGTAATTCGCAACTCGTTTAATGATTACGAAAATTATTTAACCTTGAACTCGGGAAGTCTGGCAGGAGTGAAAACAGACATGGGAGTCATTAACAGTTTAGGAATTGTGGGGATTGTAGACAACACTTCACCAAAATATGCGACCGTTGTTAGTATTTTAAATGTTAAATCCCAAATAAACGCAAAAATCAAAAAATCAAATCATTTTGGTTCTTTGATTTGGGATGGGAAAAGCACTGGTTATGCCCAGTTGATTGATGTTCCTCGATTGGCAGCGATTAGAAAAGGAGATACCATTGTCACAGGCGGTCAATCTGTAATTTTTCCTGAAAATATTAATATAGGGACTGTTGACAAGGTTTTTATTGATAATCAGACTCATTATTATACCTTAAATATAAAACTTTTTAATGATATGACAAATTTAGGTCATGTTTATATCCTAAAAAGTAAAGACCGTGACGAGATTATTAAATTAGAAAAACGGGACAAAGATGAATAGTGCCTTATTCGTAAATATTTTTCGTTTTCTGCTTTTGCTGGCAGTTCAAATTATTGTTTTCAATAATATGAACTTTCTAGGTTATGTTAATCCATATCCGTATCTTCTTTTTATAATATTATATCCAGTTAATAGTAATAAATCCGGGCTTTTAGTAGCTAGTTTTTTTCTTGGACTTATTATGGATATGTTCAGTAATTCAGGAGGATTTCACACTACAGCTTGTTTGTTATTAGCGTATTATAGACCGTATCTTTTTAAATTTTCTTTTGGACTCAGTTACGAATACCAAACGGTTAAATTAAATGATGTATTGACACCAGAGCGATTTTCGTTTATATTGCTTTCTGTATTCATTCATCATATCATCTTGTTCACATTAGAAGCATTTAAAATCAGTTTTTTCTTTGACATCCTATTCCGAACCATATTAAGCACAATTTTCACAATAATTCTCTGTGTAATCATTATTTATATCATAAAACCAAACAGAAGATGAGAAGAGTGTTGTTGCCTTCCTTGATCATTATTGTAACATCATTACTTGTGCTGCGTCTTTTTTATCTGCAAATTATTGATGATTCTTTTAAGTTAAAATCCGATAATAATGCTATAAAAATTAAATATGATTATCCCGAACGAGGTTATATTTATGATAGAAATGGGAAGTTATTGGTAGCAAACCAGGCTTCTTACGACATCATGGTGATTCCGCGAGATTTAAAAAATATTGACACGCTAGATTTTTGTCAATTATTAGACATTACCAAAGAAGAGTATATTGAAAAAATTGCAAAAGCAAAAGTGTATAGCCCACGATTGCCTTCTGTTTTTTTAGCGCAATTGAATAAAAGTGAGTTTGCAGCATTTCAAGAAAAAATCCGAAAATACGAAGGTTTTTATTTCCAAAAACGTTCGCTTAGAGATTATCAGGTTAATTTTGGCGCTAATATTTTTGGTTTTATTACGCAAGCCAACGAAAAATTAATCGCGAAAAACCCTTATTATAACAGTGGCGATTTATTAGGAAAACAAGGAGTAGAAGAAAGTTATGAAGAAATCTTGCGCGGAATTAAAGGCGTAAAATATTATCAGAAAGATAAATTTAATCGTGAAATTGGTTCTTTCAAAGAAGGTAAATATGATACTATTGCTGTTCAAGGAGAGGACATCAATTTGACCATAGATCTTGAGCTTCAAAAATATGGCGAGGAATTAATGATTAATAAACGAGGAGGTATCGTTGCCATTGAGCCATCAACGGGAGAAATTCTGGCGCTTGTTACTGCTCCATCTTATGATCCCGCCATTTTGGTAGGTCGTCAACGGTCTAAAAATTATACTTTATTGTATCGCGATTCTATTGCAAATCCGCTTTATGACAGAGGTTTACTAGCGGAATACCCGCCCGGCTCACCCTTCAAAATTTTGACAGGTCTTGTAGGGCTTCAAGAAAAAATCATAGATACTCACAGTACTTTTATGTGCAATAACGGGTTTGCTTATGCGCCGGGTCGATTTCAAAGATGCCATTGTGGAGGAGGCTCAAGAGATCTTAATGTTGGAATTTATAAATCTTGTAATGCCTATTTTTCGAATGTGTATCTGCGAACCATTGGTAAATATAGCAGTACACCTTATGCTGTAGATGCGTGGAGTAATCACGTTAAAAGTTTTGGTTTGGGTCAATTCATGGGTTCTGATTTACCAACGGGAAAAAAAGGAAAAATACCTACTTCAAAAACGTATAAGAAGATGTATCCTGGTTGGGGTTACAGTGGGAAAACGATTATATCAAATGCAATTGGCCAAGGGGAAGTCTTGTTGACGCCGATACAATTGGCCAATATGATGGCTGCTGTTGCAAACGAAGGGTATTATTACACGCCTCACATCATCAAAAGAATTGAAGGCGAAAAAATCGACAAAAAATTCACCACCAAACATCTTACAACTATAGATAAACGCCATTTCAAACCTATGATAAATGGTTTATTTGACGTTTACAATTTTGGTACTGCTGCTGGTTTAAGAGTGGAAGGTATAGAGATTTGCGGTAAAACTGGAACTGCAGAAAATTTCGCCAAAATAAACGGCAAAAGAACACAACTTGAAGATCATTCTATTTTTGTGGCTTTTGCCCCAAAGGATAATCCTAAAATTGCCATTGCTATTCTAGTCGAAAATGGAGGATTTGGATCTGTTATTGCTGGGCCAATTGCCAGTTTAATGATTGAAAAATATCTTACTGGAAAAATTACACGAATCGATTTAGAAAAAAGAACATTGGAAAGAAGTTTACAAGATCGTTACGCTAAATTAGGCGGACAATCTGCAGCCGTTAAATTAGAAATGAAGAAAAGAGATTCTATTTTATTAAGTAAAATGAATGTTCCAAAAATTAAAATAGACACAACCAAAAAAAATAACTAGCGATTTATTGCAATGAAAAATCAAAGTTTAACTAATAATATTGACTGGGTGTGTATCACAATCTATATCACTTTGGTGCTAATGGGCTGGTTGAATATTTACTCTTCATCACTTTCATCAACAGATGGAACGGCAGAAAAACAGTTTATTTTTATTGTTTTGACTATTCCTTTAATCTTCATTTTGCTATACGTCGATGGTAAATTCTATGAAAAATATGCCAGTATCATTTACGGAATTTCTTTGCTGTCATTGGTTGGTTTATTTGCTTTTGGAAAAACTATAGCAGGGCAACGTTGTTGGTACGGTATTGGGAGTTTTACGCTACAACCCTCAGAATTCGCAAAAGCAGCAACTGCATTGGCTTTAGCCAAATATTTAAGTGATTCGCAAATCAATTTAAAGGATGTCAATCGGCAAATCCAAGCCTTAGCCATTGTGTTTCTTCCTGTACTGTTAATATTGCCGCAACCAGACCCAGGGAGCGCACTGATTTACAGTATTTTTATCATTGTTTTATATCGGGAAGGATTACCTTCTTGGTATGTTTTAACCGGATTTGTTGCTATTTTATTATTTGTTTTAACCTTAGTGTTGCAGCCTCAATATGTAATTTTACTTTCGCTGATTGCAATTGTATTTATTCATTACAAGTCAAGACTTGGGGATAGAAATTTAGTTTTGAGCAGCATACTTTTTGTGCTGATTTCTGGATTTGTCTTGTCCGTAAATTATGTGTTTAACAATGTTTTTAAACAGCATCACCGTGATCGATTCAATATTTTATTAGGTAAATCTGTCGATATGAAAGGGATTGGATATAATACTAATCAATCTGAAATAGCAGTAGGATCAGGTGGGTGGTTTGGAAAGGGATTTCTTCAAGGAACACAAACCAAAGGTGGATTTGTACCTGCACAGCACACAGATTATATCTTCACGACAGTGGGCGAAGAATGGGGTTTTTTAGGATCGCTTTTAGTTGTGGGTCTTTTTGTGGGATTATTTCTCAGGATAATTTACCTCGCTGAGAGACAAAAAACAAAATTTAGCCGCGTTTACGGCTATTGTGTTGCCGGTATTTTATTTCTTCATTTCTTTGTAAATATCGCTATGGTTGTGGGAATTTTTCCAACAATTGGTGTGCCATTGCCTTTCTTTTCCTACGGTGGTTCTGGACTTTGGGGCTTTACTATTTTGCTTTTCATTTTTATAAAAATGGATGCTAATAAAGTTAATGAATGGTAATTTACTAGAATTTCAAGCTTTTTTCAATTCATGAGCTAATCATTCCGCTCATTTGTGTTTTTTGTTTTACAATAAAAAAGGTAATGTGGTCAAAACCAGTTGGTGATTTTTCTTTATTGGGTGCGAAATGGTCTAAGCCAATTTTGTCAATAATCGAAAAAGGAATACCAAAAGCATCTTAGAACTGAAAACGCTCCATCAATTCAGGAAGAATTTATGGAGCGTTTTTACAGTTACCGACACCGTTTTAGAATTCATTATGAATGTCTTCGATTACGTTTTTACTAATTTTTGTTTCTTTATTTCTGCTACATTTTTTTTAGAAACGGCTGCAGCTTGTAAATCGTCAAGAACATTCAACGCCTCTTCAACATAAATATCTTTAGCCAAACTTTCGTGCCATCTTTCTCTCTTTTCTTTAAGTGAGGAGTCATTTTTCATTGCTTCGGATTCGATTGGAAGTGAAGTAAACTTTAAATTATAGTTGTAATCTGCAATCGGTTTGAATTTTTTATTGGTTTCTTCTATAGCTTTTTGACTTTTTTTAAATTCATCTATTTTTAAACTATACAAATTTTCTTTACTTCGTTCATCAATCCATTTTGCATTTTCTTCAATTAACTTAAACTGCGGATTCTGGGCAATTCTTTTTTTGCTATCTAATATTGCCTTTTCAAATTTGTCATTGTTCGTCCACACGTTAAAAGGCGCAGCATCTATTTTATCCCAAGGCATTGCATTATCTACATCGCGTTCTCCCATTTTTAAATAAGCATATCGATCAGGCATAACAATGTCGCTACTTACTCCCTCAAGTTGCGTTGAGCCACCATTTATTCTATAAAATTTTTGAGTGGTTGTTTTCAATGCGCCCAAATCTCCCGTCGTACTACTGCGCATAAATTGATTCAAATCAATCACGTTTTGAACCGTTCCCTTGCCATACGTTTGTTTACTGCCAATGATTATTCCTCTTTTATAATCTTGAATCGCTGCTGCCAAAATCTCAGAAGCAGAGGCAGAAAAACTGTTCACCATAATCACCAGTGGACCGTCCCACTCAATTTTTTTGTCTCTATCGTATAAAATTTCTTTTGTTCTCCCAGAAGATTTTACTTGAACAATTGGGCCTTGCTCGATAAATAAACCAGCAATATCCACCACGGTCGATAATGAACCACCGCCATCATCACGAACATCAAGTACAATGCCGTTTACACCTGCTTTTTTCAACGATGCTACTTCAATAGCAATATCTTTTCCGGCATCTCTGCCATTTTTATCTTCGAAATTGATATAAAACTTTGGCAAATAAATTACGCCATATTTTAATCCGTTTTTTTCTACGACACTTGATTTTGCATACGTTTCCTCTATTTCTACAACGTCTCTAATCAATGAAATGGTCTTGATGGATCCATCTACTTTCTTGACGGTTAAACGAACTTCTGAACCTTTTGGCCCTTTGATTTTTTTAACAACATCGTCTAAACGCATTCCAACAATATCAAGAGGCTCGCCACTTCCTTGAGCTACTTTCATAATTACATCACCAGATTCTAATTGTTTTCCTCTCCAAGCCGGACCTCCAGATATCAATTCAGTAATTTCGGTAAAATCATTTTTCTTTTGAAGACGTGCGCCAATTCCTTCAAACTTTCCGCTAATGCTTACGTCAAAGCGTTCTTTTTCTTCAGGTGGAAAATAATTAGTGTGAGGATCAAATCGTGAAGTAATGGAATTCACATAAACAGAGAACCAGTCATCTCTGGTCAATTCCTGCATAAAACCAAAGTATTCATCTAATGATTTCAATGCACTTTCGCGCGTGATTTTTTCTAATTCTTCAAAAGTTTTTGGCTTTTCATCAGTAGATTTTTCTTTTTTATCTTTTTCTGAATTCCTCAAATTATCAATAAAATCTCCAGGTTTGATGGCATCGGTAGAACTATTTTTGTTGACAATACCTTTATCCGAAATATTTTTTTCTTTATTTTCTTGAATTTTCTGACGATCAGTAAGCGACGAAAGTGTAGATAATTTAATCTGTTTGCGCCATCTTTCCTTCAATTCGCCAGCATTCTTCGCGTACGGAGCCTTTTCATAATCAGTATTAAAAGTTTCATCAATAGAATAATCAAAAGGAGAACTCAAGATTCCTTTGTACAATTTTTTACCTTCTTCCATTCTTTTCATCAGACGATCATAGGTAAGATTAAAGAAAGTTAAGTCTTTGTTTAACAATTGATTGTCAAGTTCTGTTTCGTATTTTGAAAACTCGTCCATATCTGATTGCAGAAAAAATCTTTTAGATGGGTCCAATGCCTCAATATAATCTTTGTAAATTCCTTTAGAGAAATTGTCATCAATAGCAGCGGGACTATAATGTCCTTTTTCGATAACAAACGTTAGTAATTCTAAAAGCATTTTATCTTTTTCAGGATCAACACTTTTTGAAGGAGTAATGGTGAATGCAAACAACGTTACCGAAAGCAAAACAACGGTAAGAAGTATTTTATAATTTCGTTTCATAAAATTAATAATTGTATCCATAAATATTTAAAATTCAAATTACGGAAAAAAGCAGGCCAATCCATGTTATGGCTCGCATAAATTTTTGTTAAAGATATAAAAATGTTTTTTTTGTGAAGGGATTAATCTTCGAAGTAGATTAATTTCGTTTCTTTGTTTCTTGAAAAACACCAAATTTATATTTACTATTTAACAACAATATATTGAAAACAACATCCGTAAAAAAAGGCAAACCATTAATTTTAGTTACCAATGACGACGGAATTTCGGCCCCTGGAATCCGTGCATTAATTGCTGTAATGGCAGAAATAGGTACAGTTGTGGTTGTGGCGCCAGATAGTCCTCAAAGCGCCACAGGACATTCTATTACCATCAACGATACTTTATACATCAATACCATCTCGAAAGAAGATGATGCAATTCAGGAATACAGTTGCTCAGGAACACCAGTAGATTGCGTAAAATTAGCCGTCAACGAAATCCTTAAAAGAAAACCTGATTTATGTGTCTCAGGGGTAAATCATGGTTCTAATTCATCAATAAACGTCATTTATTCTGGAACGATGAGTGCTGCTGTCGAAGCCGGCATCGAAGGAATTCCAGCTATTGGTTTTTCACTTTTAGATTACAGTTGGAACGCTAATTTTGAACCGATAAAATCTTTTATTAAAACAATCACTCTCGAAGTTTTAGAGAAAGGACTTCCCGAAAGTGTGGTTTTGAATGTTAATTTTCCAAAATTAGATGAAAAAGATATTCGAGGAATAAAAATTTGTCGTCAGGCCAAAGCACTTTGGGTGGAAAAATTTGATAAGCGTAAAACACCTCAAGGAAAAGATTATTATTGGCTAGCGGGCGAATTTGTTAATCAAGATAAAGGGGAAGATACAGACGAATGGGCGCTTTCCAATGGTTATATTTCCGTGGTTCCGGTACAGTTTGATTTGACTGCCCATCACGCCATACAACAATTAAACACTTGGAATTGGAATGAATAAGAAAGACATAATCTTAGGTTTTATTATTGGAGTTTTAGTTTGTGTTTTGGGCATTTTTCTCTTTATCACTTTTTTTACTGATTTTGAATTTTTAACGGGAGTTAAAAGCATGAAAGCAGAAGGGAAATTAGGCAAACTAATCACCTTGGGAGCGATACTTGATTTAGTTGCTTTTGGTGTTTTATTAAAGAGGAATAAAGAAATGATGGCGCGAGGAGTTGTTTTGGCAGTAATTTGCATTGCGATTTTTACGATATTTGCATAAATTTATTTCAAAATAATATTTGGTAACTATGTCACTTTAAAAATTTTACCACAAAGTTCACAAAGTGTTGATTATGATATTTTTCAAGGTCGCAAAGATAAAAATCTCCAATTTTCAAGGGTATCGGTTATTTTCAAGGAAAGCTTTTACTAATGTTTTAGCTTTAAAACCGAATGTTTTTCTTCGCGAACTTAACTTCAAAAGTTGTGTATAATTCTTTGCGACTTTGCGGTAAAACTAGAGAGTAAATTATAAATTAGTTGACCGCAGTTACAAAAGAACAAAAAAAAGATAAAGCAAAGATGAAATACTACATTATAGCGGGAGAAGCATCAGGCGATCTACATGGAGCCAATCTGATGAAAGCCTTGTATAAAGAAGATGCAACTGCCGATATTCGGTTTTGGGGAGGCGACTTAATGCAAGATGTGGGCGGAGTTTTGGTCAAGCATTATCGTGAATTGGCTTTTATGGGTTTTGTAGAAGTGTTGTTCCATTTGAAAACCATTTTGAACAACATTAAAATTTGTAAAAAAGACATTGCTCATTTTCAACCCGATGTGATTGTGTTTATTGATTATCCTGGTTTTAATTTGCGTATTGCCAAATGGGCTAAACAAGAAGGTTATAAAACTCATTATTATATTTCGCCGCAAATATGGGCTTGGAAAGAAAGCCGCATTGCTGACATCAAACTTGATGTTGACAAGCTGTATGTGATTTTGCCTTTCGAAAAAAATTTCTATGAAGACAAGCATCATTTTCCGGTGGAGTTTGTTGGTCATCCTTTGATTGACGCCATTCACAATCATCCTGTAATGAAAGCAGGAATTTTTAGAGAAGCAAATCAATTGAATGAAAAACCTATTATTGCCATCTTGCCGGGTAGCCGTAAACAGGAAATTACGAAAATGTTGTCGGTGATGTTAAGCGTTGTCCATGATTTTCCCGACTATCAATTTGTTATTGCTGGTGCACCAAGTCAGGAATTTTCTTTTTATGCGAGTTTTATTACTAGCGAAAACATCAAGTTTGTTTCGAATAAAACCTATGATTTGTTGAGCAATGCCACAGCAGCACTTGTGACGTCAGGAACAGCCACACTTGAAACGGCACTTTTTAAAGTTCCAGAAGTGGTCTGCTATAAGGGGAGTTGGGCTTCGTACCAAATTGCAAAACGCATCATTACTTTAAAATACATTTCGCTGGTAAACCTTATTATGGATCAGGAAGTGGTGACTGAATTGATTCAAGAAAACTGTTCCAAGAAACAAATTCGCAACGAGTTAAAAAAAATCCTTGAACCAAAGTATCGCAAAACCCTTTTGAAGCAATATGATGTACTGGAAGCGAAGTTGGGAGGTATTGGCGCTAGTGCAAAAACGGCAAGTTTAATTGTGGGAGAGTTGCAAAAAAGGTTCTGAGTTATCTGCTATGATTTGTGTTTAGCGATGAATCGTCATCAAATGTTCTCTTTTTTCCCCGTTGATTTTAAAGCGTTGATAATTTTATTTTTGGAAATTTAAAAACACAGTAGATTTCGAATCAATAAATTTGTACTTTTAAATTATGTAATGTACCTCAGCTGGTTAGGGGATATTAAATTCGGGTGCTGACATGCAAAGTAGTTATTACGGCCATCAAAAAAATTGTATAACACAACCAATATCAGCTAATGAAAGTACTACAATTTCCTTTAGCGAGAATCACGATTTTTTTTGTGCTAGGAATTCTTGTGTCTTATCATATCAAGCCCAATCCGCTAATTGTATTTTCTTTTCTTTTCCTGTTTGTTTGTGCTGCCTTCATCGCTTTTTTTGTTTTGAAAAGAGATTCTGCTACTCCGTTTTATTTTGGTTTAAGTTCCTATTTTTTGGCTTTTTCCATTGGTGCAAGCACACAAATCATTCACACAAATTCTTTACAGCAAAGCAATTATAGTCGCAGCGAAGCCATTTTCGAGAAACCGCATTACGTTACAGTTGTCGTTCGGGAAAAGTTGCGAAGTTCGACCTACAACGATCGTTATATTGTTCTTGTAAAACAAGTAGATGATGTAGTAAAAACAGGTAGAGTACTACTGAATGTTGAAAAAGACAGTTTAAATCATTCATTCGAAATTGGGAGTCATTTGCAAATTCTGGGGAGTTTGTATAAAAGTGGCCCAGCAAAAAACCCCAATCAATTTGATTACGGAAAATACCTCGAAGGCAAGCAAATTTATGCCCAAATGTATGCTGATGCCAGTGAACTTAAAATAGGTTCCGTTATCGAAAAAGATGTTTGGTATTACACCTCAAAACTACGAACCAAAATCATTCGGAATTTAGAGAAAAGCCATTTCAACAAGGCTGAACTTAATGTTGCTATTGCATTAATTTTAGGGCAACAACAGGATATTTCCCCAGAGATAATAAGGGATTATCAATTTGCTGGAGCAATACATATTTTATCGGTTTCTGGTTTGCATATTGGGTTTATTTTAGTGTTTGTGACGTTTCTTTTAAAGCCATTTCCCAATACAAGACGATGGTCGTTTATCAAGTTGGTTATTATTCTATCTTCATTGGCTTCCTTTGGGTTGATTGCTGGTTTGGCTCCCTCCGTGCTTCGTTCGGTTACAATGTTTTCGTTTGTCGCCATTGGTATGTATCTGCGAAGAAGCACAAATATTTTTCACACTTTATTAATTTCGATGTTGCTAATTTTATTGGTTCAACCTTCTTTTATGTTTGATGTGGGATTTCAGTTGAGTTATGTTGCTTTATTTTTTATTCTTTGGTCACAACCGTTATTGGCTCAACTTTGGTCGCCAAAAAATAAAATAGTGAATTACTTTTGGGAAATTTTGACGGTTTCTTTCGCAGCGCAAATTGGCGCTTTTCCATTGAGTATGTATTATTTTCACCAATTTCCAGGCTTGTTTTTCATTACTAATTTGGTCATAATTCCTTTTTTAAGTATGATCATGGCTTTGGGTGTTGTGGTAATGGTTTTGGCAGCATTTGATTTTGTCCCTTTGTTTCTCGCCAAATCATTAGAGTGGAGTATTTGCATTTTGAATAAAATCATCAACTCGATTGCTTCGTTAGAACAATTTATCATTCAGGAGATTCCGTTCAATTGGCAATTGATGGTTGGTGTTTATTTGCTGCTGATTGCAACTATTATTTGGTTTAAGAAGCCAAGTTTCAATAAGCTTGCTTTGACTTTGATTTCCATAATTATTTTCCAGATTACCATTTTCGAAACACATCGAAGGGTTCGAATGCAAAGTGAATTGGTTATTTTTAATGCTAAAAAAAGTACTATAATTGCAGAAAGAAAGGGAGAAAATATTACGCTTTATGCCAACGACAGTATTTTAAAAACAGTAGCTGAAAACAGGACGATTGCTTCCTATGTTATGGGGAATTTTAGCAATTTGAAATCTAAAAAGAGTGTACAGAATTTGATTTATTTTAACGGGAACAAGATTCTGATTGTTGATAGTTTGGGTGTTTATCCAAAAGATATTCGTCCGGATATTGTACTTTTCACGCAATCGCCAAAAATAAATTTAGAACGTTTTTTGCAAACCACAAAACCCAAATTAGTTGTGGCTGATGCTTCAAATTATAGAACGATCCAAAAATTATGGAAAGCTACTTGCTTAAAAGCAAAAATCCCTTTTCACGCTACAACTGAAAAGGGATTTTATAGGGTTGAATGAAATTATTTCTTTTTCAGAATATCGTCGGCTACTGCCAACCAAGCTGGTGGTCCACCAGCAACGTAACCGGTACTTCCAATAGCGGTAAAACTTGGTTTTCCATTTTGCTGTTTGGCTGTGGCAAAGTACACGGTAGGAAATCCTTGAATTCCAAATGATTCTTGTAATCCCGCATTTTGAGTTTTAATTGCATCTGTTTGAGTGGTTTTTCTTGGATAATCTAACTCTACCAAAACCACGTTTTTAGTGGCCCAAGCTGCAAATTCTGGGGTTTTTAACACTTCTTTTTGCAAACGAATACACCATCCGCACCAGTCACTTCCTGTAAAGAATAGCAACATTGGTTTTTTTGATTTATTAGATACCGATATCGCCTTATTGATGTCGGTTTCCCATTTTAGTTCTTGTGCTTGGATGGCAAATGAACCCATTACAAGCAGAACTGTGATGAATATTTTTCTCATTTTTCTCATTTTTAAAATTATTTTTCAAATATAGTGCCATTATTTTACTTCCTGCATTAATTTTTTTACTAATGGCGAAATTAACATTAAAACTACTCCCGCAATTAAGGCATAAATTGCTAATTGTTTGTAGCCATCGGCGTAAAAGATAAGTTTCTCAGCATTGGATGCGTTTTCGGAGGCACTTGCGATATCGGCACCAAGTAATCCTGCAAAATATTGACCATAAGCACTAGCGAGAAACCACATTCCCATTATTACAGCTTGTGTTTTTTGAGGTGAAAGTTTTGTCATCGCTGACATTCCTATTGGCGACAAGCATAATTCACCAAAGGTGATTACAAACCATCCAAAAGTGAATAAACCTAAGGAAGTTCTTCCGGCCGCATCGGCGAAGAATTTTGTATAATAGAATATCCAAAAACCGCCAGCCAAAAAAAGAAATGCCAATCCGAATTTGATTACCGTATTTGGTTCAATTTTTCTTTTACTCATCCAAAGCCAAACTAAGCCTACCAAAGCAGCAAATGCGATCACAAATAATGAATTGGCGGAATTATTGACTCCATTTGGATCTAATTTTACTCCATAAATAGTACTGTCTAAATTGTTTACGGCAAAAGCACTTAAAGATCCACCACTTTGCTCAAAAAACGCCCAGAAGACAACAGAGAATAACATAAAAACTACGGCAGCGATCAATTTTTTATTTTCAGACAGCGTAAAACTCCTCATTTCATAGAGTAAATAAAGTAGTGATGCAGGTCCAATTAAATACATAAAATAATCAGTATAAGCGGTGTTCGATACCATTATCATTATTATAGGAATGATCAATAATGAACCTATATAGGTACTAATTTCTATAATTCTTCTTTTGGATTTTTCAATATGTGCTAAAGGAGACAGACCAATTTCGCCAAGCGTTTTTTGGGTTTGAACGAAGGTTAACAAACTTATAATCATTACAACAGAGGCGAAGCCAAAGGCAAAATTCCATCGTAATGTTGCGGGAATAAAGGACTCCCAAAGTGTGCCATTTGCAACAGCGATACAAATATAGCCGCCAATTAATGCCCCAAGATTTACGCCAGCATAGAATAAAGAAAAACCTGCGTCGCGCCTATTGTCTTCATCTTTGTATAATTTTCCAACCATTGATGAAATGTTAGGTTTAAAAAAGCCCGTGCCTACAATTGTAAAACTTACTCCAATGAAAAAAAGTTCTTTGGGATGAATCGCCAAAATGACACTGCCAACAATCATCAACAAACCTCCCCAAAAAAGGGATTTTCTAAACCCGAAAATTTTATCAGCAAATAAACCGCCAATAAATGTAAAAGCATATACCCAGGCTTGAGTAGCGCCATATTGCAAATTAGCTTCGGTATCTTTCATCGTCAATTGATTGACCATAAAAACATACAACATGCCGCGCATTCCGTAGAAACTGAAACGCTCCCACATTTCGCTAAAAAACAAGTACCACAATTGTTTGGGATACTTGCCTTTAAAGTTTTGTATTTGTTCGATAGATAAAATCGGTTGCATTTCTGTTGTCAATTAAAAAACAAACCTACAGGAATCTCTTGTAGGTTTGAAAGGTATAAAATGTCTTGTC
>Ga0209107_10000209_pt1 | contig 35272 bp, 19 predicted proteins | sample LakErihyJuly2011_2_FD_187460 | JGI IMG/M metagenome (GOLD analysis project Ga0209107, IMG submission 187460) | Freshwater microbial communities from dead zone in Lake Erie, Canada - CCB hypolimnion July 2011 (SPAdes) (version 2) | ecosystem: Environmental > Aquatic > Freshwater > Lentic >...
CCATCGGCCCGCGCCTGCAGTGCCACAGTCTGGCGCGCCGCCCGATTCGGCTCGCGCATGCACCTCGGTGGCGCACGCGCCACCCGGGACGCCTGGCGCGCCACCCCCACTGGCCGGCGCACCGCTGTTCACCGCTGGCGGACCTCTCGCACAGCCTTGCGCACCCCTTGCGCAGCCTGGCACGCGAAGCGCGCGGCCGCAGCGTCGCCGGGGTCATTACAATCGCCATCTGCAAACCGGGGCCCAACGGGTCGCCACGACACCGCGTCGTCGCCTTGTCCACCCGGCCTCCCAACACCCGGATCAGGCACGTCTGCCACGCAGGGCCCCCAGGCCCCGCCCGCGACCGATCCACAAGGAAATTTCCATGAGCCTCCAATGCGGCATCGTGGGCCTGCCCAACGTCGGCAAGTCCACCCTCTTCAACGCGCTGACCAAGGCCGGCATCGCAGCAGAAAACTACCCCTTCTGCACCATCGAGCCCAATGTGGGCGTGGTGGAAGTGCCCGACCCCCGCCTGCAGCAGCTGGCCGAGATCATCAGCCCCGAGCGCATCGTGCCGGCCATCGTCGAGTTCGTGGACATCGCCGGCCTGGTGGCGGGCGCCTCGCAGGGCGAAGGCCTGGGCAACCAGTTCCTCAGCCACATCCGCGAAACCGACGCCATCGTCAACGTGGTGCGCTGCTTCGAGGACGACAACGTCATCCACGTCGCCGGCAAGGTGGACCCGATCGCCGACATCGAGGTCATCCAGACCGAGCTGTGCCTGGCCGACCTGGGCACCGTGGAAAAGAGCCTGCACCGCTACAACAAGGCGGCGCGCTCGGGCAACGACAAGGAAGCCGCGGCCCTGGTGAAGGTGCTGGAGAAGTGCCAGGCCGCCCTGGACCAAGCCCAGCCGGTGCGCTCCATCGACTTCAGCAAGGAAGAGCTGGTCATCCTCAAGCCGCTGTGCCTGATCACGGCCAAGCCCGCCATGTTCGTGGGCAACGTGTCGGAGACCGGCTTCGAGAACAACCCCTTCCTGGACCGCCTGCGCGAGTACGCGGCGGCGCAAAAGGGCGAGGTCGTGGCGATTTGCGCCAAGACCGAGGCCGAGCTGTCCGAGATGGAAGACGAAGACCGCGCCATGTTCCTGGCCGAAATGGGCCAGACCGAACCGGGCCTGAACCGCCTGATCCGCGCCGGCTTCAAGCTGCTGGGCCTGCAGACCTACTTCACCGCGGGCGTCAAGGAAGTGCGCGCCTGGACCGTGCCGATCGGCGCCACCGCCCCGCAAGCGGCCGGCGTGATCCACACCGACTTCGAGAAGGGCTTCATCCGCGCCCAGACCATCGCTTTCGACGATTTCATCCAGTACAAGGGCGAAGCTGGCGCCAAGGATGCCGGCAAGATGCGCGCCGAAGGCAAGGAATACATCGTCAAGGACGGCGACGTGCTGAACTTCCTGTTCAACGTCTGATTCAGGTCTGAAGCAGGTCTGCGCCAGGGTCACCACCCGGGCGCAGACGACACCAGGGGGGCGGCTCAGCGGCAAGCGGGGTCGCCCCCTTCAGTTTTTCGGCGGGTCGGCCGATATGGCACGTGAGACCACTTTGTGGCCCCCCTCACTTCCCCACAGAGGACCGACATGGACACCCTGCAAGCCGTCGCCCCCCAGACCGCCACGCCAGCGCGCGCCGAGAGCGCCCCTGCCTCGTCCGGCTTCGGGATGCGCCAGAACACCACGCGCCAGGTGCGCCACGTGCCCGCAGGCCGTGAATACCTCACGTTCCGCCTGGGCACCGAAGAGTACGGCATCGACATCCTGAAGGTGCAGGAGATCCGTTCCTACGAGCCGCCCACCAAGATCGCCAACGCGCCCGCCTACCTCAAGGGCGTGGTCAACCTGCGCGGCGTGATCGTCCCGATCGTGGACCTGCGCGTGAAGTTCAACTGCGTCAACGACGACGGCCAGACCGACATCAACAGCTTCACCGTGGTGATCGTGCTGAACGTCAAGGGCCGCGTGGTCGGTGCCGTGGTGGACTCGGTCAGCGACGTGATGCAGCTGTCGGAGCAGATGATCCAGCCGGCGCCCGAGATGAGCGCCGCCATCGTGGACACGACCTACATCACCGGCATCGCCAACGTCAGCGACCGCCTGCTGATCCTGATGGACATCGAGTCGCTGATGGGCAGCGCCGAGATGGGCCTGATCAACAGCCTGACGCCCACCCAGCAGTGACATTGCATTGACCTTGCGGCCTGGGCGTCAGTCCAGTTGGCGCAAGGTCTGCGCCACCGGGCGTCCCAGCACGCCCCGCAGCGTCCACCAGCCGGCCATCCAGGCCAGCACGGCACCCACCGCGGCCCCGATCAAGGGCCACATCAGCGGGGGCTGCCAGGGGAAATCGAAGACCTTGGACGACAGGGCCCAGCCCACGCCCAAGGCCGCCACCGAAGCCAGCGTGCCCGCCAGCGCGCCCAGGCCGATCAGCTCGAAGCGCTGCACCTGGGCCAGCAGCTTCTGCGTCGCCCCCAATGAGCGCAGGATGGCCCACTCCCGGGCGCGGCGTTCGCGCGAAGTCATCAGCCCGGCCATCAGCACGATGAGGCCCGCGGCCAAGGTGAAGACGAAGAGGAACTCCACCGCCGTGATCACCTGCGTCAGCACCGACTGCAGCTGCGCCAGCGTGGCCGAGACGTCCACCACCGTGACGTTGGGGAACTGCTGCACCAGCAGGCTGTCCAGCTTGGCGCCAGGCGGCATGCGGAAGGCCGTGATGTAGCTCACGGGCCACTCGGGCATCTGGCGGGACGGCGCCATCACGAAGAAATTGACGCGCATGGACGACCAGTCCACCTTGCGCAGGCTGGTGATGCGGCCCTCTTCGACGTGGCCGGCCATGTCGAATCGCAGGCGGTCGCCCAGCTTCAGGCCCAGGGTCTTGGCCAGGCCCTCCTCGACGCTGTAGGCGCCGGGCTCTTCGGCCTGGTAGCGGCCCGACACCACCGTGTTGTGAACGGGTGCGCTGGCGGCGTGGCTGAGGTTGAACTCGCGGTCCAGCAGGCGCTGGGCGCGTTCCTCGGCGTAGTCCTTGGGCTGGACGGTCTTGCCATTGATGGCCACCAGGCGCGCACGGCCCATGGGGTACCAGTCGAAATCCGCCACACCGGCTTCGCGCAGGGCGCGCTGGAAGGCATCGACCTGGTCGGGCTGGATGTTGATGACGAAGCGGTTGGGCGCGTCGGGCGGGGTCGCCGAACGCCAGCTGGCGATCAGGTCGGTGCGGATGAGCACCAGCAGCATCAGCGCCAGCAGGCCCACGCCCAGGGCACAGACCTGCACGATGGTGTGTCCCGGCTGGGCCGTGAGCTGGCGCGTGCCCAAGGTCCACCAGGTGGGCATGCGCCCGGCCAGGCGCTGGGCCAGCATGCGCAGGGCCTGCACGGCCAGGCCGCCCAGCACCGCGAAGGCCAGCATGGCGCCGGCGAAACCGCCCAGGGCAATGCCACCGAGCTGGATGTCGCGCGCCACGGCCATGAGCAGGCCCAGCAGGGCCGCCCCACCGAGCACGCCCACGCCCAGGGACAAGGGCCGCAACGCACCCAGCTCGCGCCGCAAGACCCGCAGCGGCGGCACGCGCGCCAGCTGCAGCACGGGCGGCAGGCCAAAGCCCACGGTCAGCAAGACGCCCACGCCCAGCCCCAAGGCCACGGGTTGCAGGCCGGCCGCGGGCAGGTCCACGCCCACCAGGCCGGCCAGCAAGTCCACGAACACCAGGTGGAAGGCCCAGCCCAGGCCCAGGCCCATCACGCTGGCCAGCACGCCCATGAACAGGAACTGCCAGGTGTAGGCCCAGGCCATGGTGCGCTGGGGCACGCCCAGGACGCGCAGCAAGGCGCAATCGTCCAGGCGGCGCTGGGCGAAATCGCGGGACACCAGCGCCACCGCCACGGCCGACAGCAAGGCCGCCAGCAGCGCCACCAGGCGCAGGAACAGGCCGGCGCGGTCGAGCGTGGCGCGCATCTCGGGACGGCCTTGCTCCAGGGTCTCGACGCGCACACCGCGCGCGCTGCGGGCCAGGGTCTGGCTGTCGCTCACGAAGCGCGCCAGCAGCGGTGCCTCGGTGCGCGCCACATCGCCCGAGGGGCGCTCGGAACCCGCCACCAGCAGGCGGTAGGTCACGCGGCTGGCCGGCTGGACGAGCTGGGTGGCCGGCAGGTCGGCCTCGCGGACCATCACGCGCGGCGAGAAGTTCATGAAGCCCGCGCCACGGTCGGGCTCGGAGGCGATGACGGCGTCGATCACGAAGCTCGCCTCGCCCAGCCAGACGCGGTCACCCACCTTCAGCTTGAGCCCCAGCAAGAGGCCCGGGTCCACCCAGGCGTGGCCAGACGGCGGCCCGCCGATGGCGCCAGGGCCTGTGGGCTGCACGCTGCCATCGGCCGACAGGCGACCCAGGGTGAGCCGACCGCGCAGCGGGTGCCCGGGGCTGACCGCCTTGATGGCCGCGAGCTTGGCCTCGCCGCCTTGCTCGTCTGGCGCGCGGGCCATGCTGGCGAACACCGCCGTGCGGGCCGTGCGCAAGCCCACCGCGGTGGCGCGCTTGGCGAACTCGTCCGGCACGGGCTGGTCGGCCAGCACCACGGCATCGCCGCCCAGCAACTGGGCCGCATCCCGGCTCAGGCCCCGCTCGATGCGGTCTGCGAAGAAGGCCACCGCCGTGAGCGCCGCCACCGCCAGCACCACCGCCAGCAAGAGGAAGCGCATGCTGCCGGCCCGCAGGTCGCGCCGGGTCTGGATCAGGGCCCAGCGCCAGGCAGACACGGAGACAGCGGCAGAGGCGGGCAAGGAGGAACTGGGCGAGACCGGCATGTGGACCAAGGCGTGGGGACTTGCGCAAAGGGGAGGCACATGATGGCAGCTTTCGCGCACACTTGCCGCATGACTGCTGCTGCGCCTTCCACCCCTCTGCCCACGCTGTTCCTGTCCCACGGCTCCCCCATGATCGCCGTGGAGCCCCGGGAAGCGGGCCTCTTCATGCAAAGCCTGGGACAGCGCATCGACGCGCGCCACGGCAGGCCGCGCGCCATCGTGGCGATGTCACCGCACACCGCCACCCGCACGCCCTTCGTGCTGGGCGCGCCGGCCCACCAGGCCATCCACGACTTTGGCGGCTTCCCCGAAGCCTTGTACGCGCTGCGCTACGACGCGCCGGGCGATGCGGCGCTGTCCAAGGACGTGGCCAAGCTGCTCCAGCAGGCGGGCATCGCCGCGACATGGACGGAGCAAGGTGGCCTGGACCACGGCATCTGGACGCCCCTGATGCACCTCTACCCACAGGCCGATGTGCCGGTGGTGCCCGTGTCCCTGACGCCGCACGCCAGCCCGCAGCAGGTGTTCGACACGGGGCGGGCGCTGGCCTCCTTGCGCCACGAGGGCGTGCTGGTCATCGGCTCGGGCAGCCTGACCCACAACCTGCAACGCTTCTTCCAGCGGCCCAGCCCGGCAGGCGCGGCCGAAGAGCCCGATTGCGCCGAGTTCCGCGCCTGGGTGCAGCGCACGGCCGAAGGCGGCCTGTGGCCCGAACTGCTGGACTACCGCCGCCTGGCGCCACACGCCGTGGCCATGCACCCGACCGACGAGCACTGGCTGCCCTTCTACTTCGCCGCAGGCGCCGCCAGCGAGGGCGATCAGCCCTGGCCCCTGGCCACGCGCCTGCATGGCAGCGTCACCCACGGCCACCTGGCGATGGACGCGTACGGGTTTGGCGCAGGCGCCGGTCAGCTGGCAGAAGCCTGAGCGAACCCCCGGAACACCCGGTTGAGGCCCTCCACCCATTCGGCCTTGCGCGCCTCGCTGACGAAGCTGGCTTCCAGGCTGTTGCGCGCCAGGGTGTAGGCCGCGGCCGCTCCGAGCGGGAGCGCCGCGAAAATGGCCAGGTAGTTCTGGTTGACGTAGCCCCCGAAGTAGGCCGGGTCGTCGGAATTGACCGTCACCTTCAGGCCGGCGGCCAGCAGCGCCGGGAGGTTGTGCTGGGCCAGATCTGGGAACACGCACAGCTTGACGTTGGACAGCGGGCAGACCGTCAGCGGCACGCCCTCGCGGGCCAGGCGCGCCACCAGGGCCGCATCTTCCAGACAACGCACGCCGTGGTCGATGCGCTCGACGTGGAGCACGTCCAGGGCGCTCTCGATGTAAGCCGGAGGGCCCTCCTCGCCCGCGTGCGCCACCAGGTGCAGACCGAGGTCGCGGCAGCGCGCGAACACCCGGGCGAACTTCTCGGGCGGGTGGCCACGCTCGCTGGAATCCAGCCCGACGCCGATGAAGAGTTCGCGGAAAGGCAAGGCCTCGTCCAGCGTCTGCAGGGCCTCGTCTTCGCTGAGGTGGCGCAGGAAGCACATGATCAGCGCGGCGCTGACACCCAGTTCGCGTTCGGCACGGTCACAGGCCGACTTCAGCCCACGGACGACGACCTCGAAGGGCACGCCCCGCGCGGTGTGCGTCTGCGGGTCGAAGAACATCTCCACGTGCACCACGTGGTCGGCCTGCGCCTTGAGCAGGTAGTCCCAGGCCATGTCGTGGAAGTCCTGCTCGGTGAGCAGCACCGACGCGCCGGCGTAGTAGATGTCCAGGAAGCTTTGCAGATCGGTGAAAGCGTAGGCCGCACGCAGGGCCTCGACGCTGGCGTACGGCAGGCTGACGCCGTTGCGTTGCGCCAGCGCGAAGATGCGCTCGGGCTCCAGCGAGCCCTCGATGTGCAGGTGCAGCTCGGCCTTGGGCATGGCCTGCAGCAGCGCCGGGAGGCGCTCGGCGGGGATGGCGGCGAGCTGTGCCGGGGTGGGCGCTGGGGTCTGTGCGGTCATGGGCAAATCTCAGTTGGGTGAGGAACCGGGAACCGGCTCAGGCCGCCTCGGGCGCGCGCTCGGGCCGCTGGTGCGCCAGACGCATCACCTCGGACGGCAGGTGGTGCTTGAGCGTGTGGTCGGACCACACCTGGCGCCAGCGCCGCGCGCCGGGCAGGCCGTTGTAGAGCCCCAGGATGTGGCGGATCACCTGGTGCCAGCGCACCTCGCCGTGCGCCCAGCCCTGGGTGCGCGCCATCTCGCGCTCCACGTAAGCGACCATCTCGGCCTCTACGGCTTCGCGCGTGAGCGCCTCGCTGCGGGCCGGCTGGCCGAAGAAGAGCTCGTCCCACTCCGAGAGGATCCAGGGCGTGTGGTACGCCGCACGGCCCACCATGACGCCATCGAGCGCCACGCCATCGAGCACGGCGCCGGGCTGCAGTTGCGCCAGGCTGGCGGCGTTGTCAGCCAGACCGCCGTTGAGCACGATGGTCAGCTGCGGGAAGTCCTGCTTGAGGCGGTGCACCACGTCGTAGCGCAGCGGCGGGATCTCGCGGTTTTCCTTGGGGCTCAGGCCTTTGAGCCAGGCATTGCGCGCGTGCACGATGAAGACTTGGCAACCCACGTCGGCCACGGTGCCCACGAAGTCCCGCACGAAGTCATAGGACTCGCCCTGGTCGATGCCGATGCGGTGCTTGACGGTGATGGGCACCTTCGGGTCACCGCCGACGGCATCGATCATGGCCTTGACGCAGTCGGCCACCAAGGTGGCCTCGTTCATCAGGCAGGCGCCGAAAGCGCCGCGCTGCACGCGCTCGCTGGGGCAACCGCAATTGAGGTTGACCTCGTCATAGCCCCATTGCTGGGCCAGCTTGGCGCAGTGGGCCAGATCGGCCGGCTCGCTGCCACCGAGTTGCAAGGCGACGGGGTGCTCGCGCTCGTCGTAATCCAGGAAACGGTGCATGCCACCGTGCACGATGGCGCCGGTGGTCAGCATCTCCGTGTAAAGCCGGGCGTGCGGACTCAGCAGGCGGTGGAAGTACCTGCAATGTCTATCAGTCCAGTCGAGCATGGGCGCGACGCAGGCGCGCCAGGGGGACAAGGCTTCTTCAGGGGTCGAAACAACAGACACGGGCAAACGAACTTGGGAATATCGGATAACCGAGCTTAAGACAAATCAACAACACCCGGCTGGAAAATGCGGGCCCCTTCAAACTGGGGACTGATACACGCAGTTACTGCCCCCACAATGTGGAGAAAAGGGAGGTGTCAATGGCCTGCAGGCATATTGATGTGCAATTTGCACATATTAATGGAGTGCATGACAAGCGGGCTTCATCCTGTCGCCGTGGCCACACCTGCGCCCATGGCATTCAAGCGCCGCCCAAACTGGTCGAAATGGACATGGAGACCTTGCCCCACTTGCGCCTCACGCAAAAGCGCACCCGATTCACCCTGGCGATTCGGATGCGAGGGCAATGAAATGAGCCACATTCAACATCCGCCAGGCATGTCAGCCACTGCATATTCAACGACGCCTCTGCCGTTTTGTCACATCCGCCAGGCACTCCGACAGACTGCCGAACGCCTGCCCGACGCCCTCGCGCTGGAAGGGCTGGGGGTGCGCTGGACTTACCAGACCCTGGCAGAGCATGTCTCGCAGCGGCACGACGCCTGGCTCGCCGCCGGCCTGCGCCCCGGGCAACGCCTGGGCATCGCGGCCACCCGCAGTGCGGACACCATCGTGTCCATCCTGGCGGCCATCGAGGCGGGCCTGGCTTATGTCCCGCTGGACCTGAGTTACCCCGCAGACCGCCTGCAAGCCATGCTGCAAGACGCCCAGGTGCGCGCTGTGGTGGGCGAGGCCAGTGCCTTGCAGGCCTTGCGCGCGCTCGTGCCCGAACTGCCCACCCTGGCCGCCCCCGCGCCGGTGGGCCCCCTGCCCCATGCAGACACGGGCGATCTGGCCTACGTGCTGTTCACCTCGGGCTCCACGGGGCGCCCCAAGGGCGTGGCCATGGGCTGCTCGCCGCTGGCGCACCTGATCGGCTGGCACCTGGCCCACCCCCGCCTGGGCCAAGCCGCCCGGACCTTGCAATTCGCCCCGCTGTCCTTCGACGTCCACTTCCAGGAGATCGTCTCGACCGTGGCCACCGGCGGCACGCTGGTGCTGGTGTCCGACGAAGAACGCCGCGACCCAGCCAGGCTGCACCAGGCGCTGGCTCAGATGCAGGTGTCGCGCCTGTACCTGCCCTACGTGGCCCTGCAGATGCTGGCGCAGGCCGATGCGGAAGCCTTGGGCGGCACGGATCACACCGAGCCGCTGCACTTGCAAGACGTGGTGAGCGCAGGTGAACAGCTGCAGATCACCCCGGACATCCGCGCCCTGTTCACCCGACAGCGCGACGCCGTGCTGCACAACCACTACGGCCCGACTGAGAGCCATGTCGTCACGGCCCACGAGCTGTCGGGCGATCCGCAGGTTTGGCCACACATCCCCCCCATCGGGCAAGCCCTGCCGCACGTTGCGGTGTGGCTGCGCCCGGTGCGCGATGAGGACGGCACCCGCCAGGACAGCGACAGCGCGGCAGCGCACGGTGACGGCGCGCAGGCAGGCGAGTTGCTGCTGGGCGGCGACTGCCTGGCCGCTGGCTACCTGGGCCGTGCCGACCTCAGCGCCGAGCGTTTCCTCGACCCGGTGGACGAGCACCCCGGCCGCTGGTACGTCACCGGTGACCTGGTGCGCATGGACGCATCGGGCGTGCTGAGCTACCTCGGGCGTGCCGACCAGCAGCTCAAGGTGGATGGCTTCCGCATCGAGCCTGGCGACATCGAACTGGCCCTGATGGACCACCCGACCCTGCAGGATGCCGTGGTCACGGCGCCGCAGGATGCCGATGGCAGCCGCGTCCTCACCGCCCATGTGGTGCTCCGTCCCGGCACACAGGCCGATGCCAGTGCGCCGCCCGTGGCCGAGTGGCGCAACTGGCTGCGCAGCCGCGTGCCGGAGTACATGATCCCGGTGCGCTTCGCCGTGCTGGCGCGCCTGCCCACCACACCGAGCGGCAAGATCGACCGCCGCGGCCTGCCGCCGGTGGCGCTGGGCGCTCGGGCCCACACGCCGCTGCCGCAGAGCGGCGGTGCGCTCGCCGACCCCGCCGGCGTGATCCGCGCCACGTGGCAGGAATTGCTGGGCTTGCCGACGCTGGACGAGGACGCGCAGCTGTTCGACCTCGGTGCGCGCTCCCTGCTGGTGATGCGTTTTGTGGCCCGCATGAAAGAAGCCGGCATCAAGCTCAGCGTGGCCGATGTGTATGACCGCCCCAACGTGGCAGGTCTGACCGCGCTGGCCCGTCAGGCATCCGCCAACACCGCATCCCGCGCCCAGGCACGGCCGTCGGCCCAAGCCACAGCCCAAAGCGCGCATCAACCCGGCGAAGGCATGGCCATCGTCGGCATGGCCGTGCGCGTGGACGATGCGCACGACCTCGACACCTTCTGGCAGCACCTGCTGGATGGCAAGGAGGCCATCCGCCGCTTCGGTCCGGACGAGATCGACCCCTCGGTGCCCGAATCTCTGCGCAGCCAGCCGAATTTCGTGGCGGCCCGTGGCGTGCTGTCCGATGCGGATTGCTTCGACGCCGGCTTCTTCGGCATCTCGGCCCGCGAAGCCCGCTTGCTGGACCCGCAGCAGCGCATCTTCCTGGAGCTGTGCTGGAGCGGGCTGGAGCACGCCGGCATCGACCCCACGCGCTCGGCGGACCGCATCGGCGTGTACGCCGGCGTGGCCAACAACGGCTACCTGCCGGCCATGCGCGCCGAGGACCCGGGCCTGATCGCCCAGGCCGGCGAGTTCACCACCATGCTGGCCAACGAGAAGGACTACGTGGCCACGCGGGTGGCGCACCGGCTGAACTTCAACGGCCCTGCGGTGGCCGTGCACGCCGCTTGCTCGACCTCGCTGGTGGCCATCGCCCAGGCCTGGCACGCGCTGGCACAGGGGCAGTGCGATGTGGCGCTGGCGGGCGGTGTCACCGTCATCGTGCCGCAGGCCGGTGGCTACCTCCACGTGGAAGGTGGCATGGAATCGGCCGATGGCCGCTGCCGCCCGTTCGACGCGCAAGCCTCGGGCACGGTGTTCGGCAGTGGCGGTGGCGTGGTGGTGCTCAAGCGCTTGTCCCAGGCCCTGGCCGATGGCGACACGGTGTACGGCGTCATCCAGGGCGTGGGCCTCAACAACGACGGCGGCGACAAGGCCAGCTTCACGGCGCCCAGCGTGAGCGGGCAAGCCCAGGCCATCCGCATGGCACTGGCACACGCCGAGGTCGATGCGCGCAGCATCGGCTACGTCGAAGCGCACGGCACGGGCACGGCCTTGGGCGACCCCATCGAGGTGGCCGCGCTCACGCGGGCCTGGTCCGAAGACACCGCCGACACCGGCTTTTGCCTGCTGGGCTCGGTCAAGGGCCATGTCGGCCACCTGGTGGCCGCCGCGGGCGTGCTGGGCCTGATCAAGGCCACGATGGCATTGCACCGCGAGTGCGTGCCGGGCACCCTGCACTTCGAACACCCCAACCCGCAGATCGATTTCGCCAGCACGCCTTTCCACGTCAGCGCACAGGCGCGGGCCTGGCCGCGGGCCGGTGCTGGCGATGCTCCTGGTGCGACGCCGCGCCGGGCCGCCGTGAGCTCCTTCGGCGTCGGCGGCACCAACGCCCATGTGATCGTGGCAGAAGCGCCTGCGCCCACATCGGCCAGGGTGCAGGTGCCCGACGAGGCCGCTGCGCTGCAGTTGCTGCCCTTGTCGGCCAAGCATCCAGAGGCCTTGCTGCAGCGCGCCCAGGGCCTCGCCAGACACCTGCAACGCTTGCAGCAAAGCCAAGCCGATGTGCCCCTGAGCGCGGTGGCGGCCACCTTGATGCGCGGTCGTCAGGCCATGCCCTTGCGAACGGCCGTGGTGGCGTCCACCCTGACAGAGGCCATCGCCGCACTGGACAAGGTGCAGGGCCACAGCACCAGCCTGCGCGCGCCACGGCTGGTCTTCCTGTTCCCGGGCCAGGGCTCGCAGCACCCCGGCATGGCCCGCGGCCTGTGCGAAGCCTTGCCCGCCTTCCGCGAGGCTTTCGAGCAATGCCTGGCCGCCGCGCCCGATGCACTGGCACAGACGCTGCGCCATTTGCTCACGCAGGCCACCCCGGACGACGCCCAAGCGGCAGAGGCCCTGGCCGAGACCCGGCACGCACAGCCTGCGCTGTTTGCCGTGTCTCACGCCCTGGGCGCCTGGCTGGACAGCCTGGGTTTGAAGCCGCAGGCCATGATCGGCCACAGCATCGGCGAATACGCCGCGGCCTGCCATGCCGGCGTGATGGACGTGACCGATGCCATGCGGGCTGTCATCGCTCGCGGGGAAGCCATGTTCGCGCAGCCTGGTGGCGCCATGCTGGCCGTTCGCACGGACGCCGACACCCTGCGGCCTTGGCTGCCCGCCACGGTGGACATCGCCGCGCTGAACGCGCCGCAACTCACGGTGGTGGCCGGGCCGCATGACGACATCGCGCAACTGGCCACCACGCTGGAAGCGCGTGACATCGGCGTGACGCGCCTGAAGGTGTCCCACGCTTTCCACAGCGCGGCCATGGACGGCGCACTGCCCCGCGTGCAGGCCGCATTGGCCCAGGCGCGCTTGCAAGCGCCCCAGGCCACGCTGTACTCGTGCATCAGCGGCGCACCTTTGCGTGCCGACGAAGCCACCGATCCGGCCTACTGGGCCCGCCAAGTGCGCGCACCCGTGGCCTTCAGCCGTGCGGTGCTGACCGAACAGGCGCAGGGCCAGACCGTGTTCGTCGAGGTGGGTCCAGGCCAGGCCCTGACCGCCCTGGTGCGACAGCACCGCGACGGCAACGCGGCGCCCTCGCCCACCGTGCCGCTGCTGAGCTCGGCGCAGGCCGCCCTGCAAGGCACGGGCGAGCCGGCGCGCCATGCCATGCAGGCACTGGGACAGCTGTGGGCCATCGGCGCCGACATCGCCTGGCCAGTGCCTGCGCGCAGCCCGCGCCTGGCCTTGCCAAGCTACCCTTTCCGACGCGACGTGCACTGGTTCACCCGCAGCACCGCCGCTGCCGCACCCGCAGCCCCCTCTTCCAGCCCCTCTCTGCCGCTTGCCATGAACAGACTGCCCCGCATCGAGCAAGAAATCGCCCGCATCCTCAACGATGTGGCAGGCCTGCCCCCCGAATCCGCCCAGCGCGACGCCACCTTCGTGGACCAGGGCCTGGACTCGCTGTCGCTGACCCAGGCGACCCTGGAGTTCGAGAAGGCCTTCGGCATCAAGCTGCGCTTCCGCCGCCTGCTGGAAGACCTCGACACGCAGGCCAAGCTCGCGGTGTTCTTTGACGGACAGCTGCCGGCCGACAAATTCGCGCCCGAGGCACAGACGCCGCCCCCTGTGCCCCTTGCGCAGCAGGCGCTGTCGCCAGTGGTCGCGCCAGTGGCGCAAGCCCAGGTCTTCACCGCCGTTCAGCCGATGCCGGCTGTGGCGGGTGGCAATGCCGTGCAGCAGTTGATCCAGCAGCAGATGCAGCTGATGTCACAGCAACTGGCCTTGCTGGCCGGCCAGCCCATGGCCACGGTCGCACCGGCAGCACTGCTGGCGCCCGAAACCCAGCCCAGCGCACCTGCGGTCAGCAGCCCCCCTGTGGCCACGGCGGCCCCAGCCGCACTGGAGCAGCCCGGCAAGAACGCGCTGGTGGAGAAGCCCTTCGGCGCATCCGCACGCATCGTGCTGAGCGCGCAGAACGACGTCACGCCCGCGCAGCAGCAATGGATCGACGACTTCATCCAGCGCTACAACGCGCGCACAGGCCGCTCCAAGGCCTTCAGCCAGGCGCACCGCAAGGTCATGTCCGACCCGCGCGTGGTGACCGGCTTCAACCCGCTGTGGAAGGACTTGGTCTACCCCATCGTGGCCGACCGCTCCGAGGGTGCCCGCATCTGGGACATCGATGGCAACGCGTACATCGACCTGCTGTCGTGCTTCGGCGCGAACCTGCTGGGCTACAAGCCGGCCGAAGTCACGCAGGCCATGATCGAGCAGCTGCAACGCGGCATCGAAGTGGGCCCGCAGCACCCCATGGCCGCCGAGGTGGCGCAGCTCATCTCCGACCTGACCGGCATGGAGCGCGTGGCCTTCTGCAACACCGGTTCTGAGGCGGTCATGGGCGCCATGCGCATGGCGCGCACGGTCACGGGTCGCAAGAAAATCGCCATCTTCAACAACAGCTACCACGGCATCTTCGACGAGGTCGTCGTGCGCGGCACCAAGCAGCTGCGCTCGCTGTCGGCCGCGCCCGGCATCCTGGCCAATGCGGTGGAAAACATCCTGGTGCTGGACTACGACAGCCCCGAGTCGCTCGAGGTGCTGCGCAAGTGCGCGCACGAGCTGGCGGCCATCATGATCGAGCCGATCCAGAACAAATACCCGACGCTGCAGCCCAAAGCCTTTGTGCAGCAACTGCGCGAGATCGCCACGCAAGGCGGTGCTGCGCTCATCTTCGACGAGGTGGTGACCGGCTTCCGCGTGGCCCCGGGCGGCGCCCAGGAGTTCTACGGCGTGCGCGCTGACATCGCCACCTACGGCAAGATCATCGGTGGTGGCCTGCCCTTCGCCGCGATCGCCGGCGGCAGCCTGTGGATGGACGCGCTGGACGGCGGCCACTGGCAGTACGGCGACGAGTCTTACCCCGAAGCGGGTGTGACCTACTTCGCCGGCACCTTCGTGCGCCACCCGCTGGCCCTGGCCGCGGCCCGCGCCACCTTGCAGCACCTCAAGCGCGGCGGACACGCGCTGTACAGCACGCTCAATGCCCGCACCCAGCGCCTGGCCGACAAGCTCAATGCCGCGTTCGCTACCCGCAACGCACCGGTCAAGGCCGTGCACTGCGCCACGCTGTGGCGGCTGTCCTGGGACGACAACACCCGCCACATCAGCCTGTTCTATTACCTGGCGCGTTTCTACGGCCTGCACCTGTACGAGCAGTTCGGCCATTTCGTGACCGAGGCCATGTCGGACCAGGACTGCGACCTCATCGCGGACACCTTCGTCCGTGTGCTCGACGAGTTGATGGGGCTGGGTTTGATCGAGCCGCGTGGCGGTGGCCCCACCGGCAATGGCTCTGGGAATGGCTCGGACAAGGGCAGCCCGGCAAAGGCGGCCCCTGCAGGCGGCCCATCCTTGGCCTCCGCGCCGGCTGGGAACCGCACAACCACCACCTTGCGAGCAGCACCCTTGAGCCCCGGCCAGACCGAACGCTGGTTGGCGGGTGCCTTTGACCGAGGCGGCCGCCAGGCGCTCAACGAGGCCTTTTGCCTGCGCCTGGCTGGCCAGGTCAACCGCGGCGCCTTGAAACAGGCCCTGCGCGACGTGCTTGATCGCCATGAGGCTTTCCGACTGCGCTTCGACCTGGAGGAGCCTCGCCAGATCCTGGTCGATGGCGCCACCGTTCCGATTGCGGACATCGACCTGCGGAGCCAGCCAGATGCCGATGCCGCACTGACGGCATGGTGCGACCAGGCCAACCGCCAGGATTTCCCGTTCGACCGCGCGCCATTGGCTGCCGCCAGCCTGATCGAGCTGGGCGATGGCCGCGTGGCGGTACACCTCGTGGCCAGCCACGTCATTTTCGACGGCTGGGCTGCCAGCGTTTTCAATGCGGAACTGGCACAGGCCTACCGCGCCCGCTGCGCTGGGCAGCAAGCCGCCTTCGAGGCACCCGAGTCTCCGCTGTCCTTCAGCGTGGCCGAACAGGCAAGGTTCGAGGATCCAGAAGGACAGGAGAGCCTGAGGCACTGGCAGCGGGTGCTGGCCAACCCGCCCGCGCCCCTGGCTTTGGGCGACCGCACACCCACAGGCCCACGCACCTTCGCTGCCGACACCGTGCGCGGCCGCATCGACGCCCACACCACCGAGGCCCTTCGCCAGCAAGCCCGCCAAGCAGGCGCCACGCTCTTCCAGCTGATGCTTGCCGCGGTCAGCATCGTGCTGCGTCAGCGCTCCGGTCAAGACGAGTTCGTGGTGAGCGTGCCCTACGCCTCGCAAGCCCTGGCACGGCATGGCGCGCTGCTGGCCGACGGCGTGCTTGACCTGCCCCTGCGCCTGAGCGCCAAACTGGGCGAGACCCCGCGTGGCGTGTTGTCGCGCGTGCGAACCCAACTCATGGACGCGCTGGAGAACCCCCTGGTGACGCAAGGCACCGTCGCGCGTGCCCTGGGCATCCGCGGCAGCGGCGACCGCCCACCGCTCACGGGCGTCTTCTTCAACCTCAACCCCAAGGTGCCCCTGCCCTACGACAGCACGGTTCAGGCCGAACTGGAGGAAGGCCGTCGGCAAGCCCTGCTCAGCGAGATCCTCTTCAATTTTTACGATCAGGGCGACGTCATCACGCTCGACCTGCACCACAGCAGTGAGTTCTGCAGCTTGCAGCGCGCCCAGGAGCTGGTGGATGCCTTGATCGCGCAGTGTCAAGTCCTGGCACACGATCTGGCCGCGCCCATCACGGACCAAGCCGTGGTGCCGTCACGGTCGCACATCGCTTTGGCCGATCCACGCATCCGCGCCTGGAACGAGGCCACCCGCGTGCCCGTCGAGCCCGCAGCCCGCGTCGAACAATGGATTTCGCGCCAGGTGGCACAGACGCCCGATGCGATTGCCCTGGTGGCACAGGGTGAGCGCCTGACGTATGCCCAGCTCGAAGCCCGAGCCAACCAGTTCGCCCACTTGTTGCAAGGCATGGGCGTGACCCACGGCTCGCTGGTGGGCGTCTGCATGAGCCGCAACATCGAGCTCGTGCCCGCGCTGCTGGGCATTTTCAAGGCCGGAGGCGCCTATGTGCCCCTGGACCCCAGCTTCCCGAAAGACCGCCTGCACCACATGACGGCCGATGCCCAGCTGCAGGCCGTCATCACCGAGTCCGCCCACGCCAGCCTGAGCGGCATGCCGCGCTCCGGGCAGCTCCGCATCGACGACGACCTGCCTGCGCTGAACGCGGCACCCCGCACTGCGGTGAGCTGGGCCACCCCGGCACCGCCCGATGCCCAGTCCTACGTCATTTACACCTCAGGCTCCACCGGCAAGCCCAAGAGCGTGGTGCTGCAGCAAGACGCCGTCTGCAACCTGATGGCCAGCATGCGCCGCGACCCTGGCATGGTGCCCAGCGACCGCTTGCTCGCGGTGATCACCCTGTCCTTCGACATGGCAGTGCCAGAGCTTTTCCTCCCGCTGGTCACGGGCGCCCGCGTGGTGCTGGCCCGCCGCGAAGAGACCATGGACGCACACGCTTTGGCGGCCCTGATCGAAGCCGAAGGCATCAATGTGATGCAGGCCACGCCGACCACTTGGCACATGCTGGCCGACGCAGGCTGGAAGCCACCGCTCGGCTTCAAGGGCATGACCGGTGGGGAGCCGCTGACGCCCGCACTGGCCAAGCACCTGCTGGGCACCGGGCTTGCGCTTTGGAACCTCTACGGCCCGACCGAAACCACCGTCTACGCCACGGGCTGCCAGGTCACCGACCACCACCGCATCACGGTGGGACGCCCCGTCGACAACACCCAGTGCTGGGTCCTGGACGAACAAGGCCTGCCCTGCGGCATCGGCCAGGAAGGCGAGCTGTGCGTCGGTGGGCTGAGCGTGGCGCAAGGCTACCTGCACCGCCCTGAGCTCACCGCCGAGAAGTTCATCGCCGACCCGTTCAGCGACCAACCCGGCGCACGCCTGTACCGCACCGGCGACCTGGCCCGCTGGGCCGAGGACGGACAGATCGAACACCTCGGTCGCCTCGACTTCCAGATCAAGATCCGCGGCTATCGCATCGAACTGGGTGAAATCGAAACCCGCCTGGCCGCCCAGCCTGGTGTCTCGCGCACCGTGGTCATGGCCCGCGAAGATCAGCCGGGTGACATCCGCCTGGTCGCCTACGTGCAGACCCAGACGGGCCACACGGTGGACGCCCAAGCCATCCGGCAAGCGCTCAAAGCCGATCTGCCCGACTACATGGTCCCGCAGTTCGTGATCGCGTTGGCCGCCCTGCCCCTGCTGCCCAACGGCAAGGTGGACCGCAAGGCCTTGCCTGCGCCCTCTCTGGACGACGCACCGCCGGCCAGCACAGGCTCCGCGCCATCGTCCGAGACAGAACAAAGCGTGGCCCGCGCCATGCAGGCCGTGCTCAAGAGCGGCCCCCTTGGCACCGAGGACGACTTCTTCGCCATGGGCGGTCACTCCTTGTTGGCCGCGCGACTGATCGCCCAGCTCAACCGTGAGTTTGGCGTCCAGCTGCAATTGCGCGCCCTGTTCGAGTCCCCCACCGTGGGGAAACTGGCGGCGGCCATCACCGCACAGCAAGGTGCCGGGGCCGCACCGGCGCGTCCGCCCCTCACCCGCCGGGCCGACCGAAGCACCGCACCCTTGACCGTCATGCAGCAGCGTGTCGCGTTCATGGAGGCCTTCCAGCCAGGCCGCGTGGTGTACCACGCACCGTCGGCTCACCGATTGCGTGGCCCCATGAACTTGGCGGCGTTCAACCGCGCTTACCGCGAAATGGCCCGCCGCCAAGAGGCCTTCCGCGCCAGCATCGTGCGGCGCGATGGCGAGCTGATCCAACGCATCGACGGTGCGCCGCAGCCGAGCGGCATCCCCTTGCTCGACCTGACGCACCTCCCTGAGGCCGAGCGCGAAGCGGCCATGCAGCAACACATGAACGAGCTGGTTGCCGAGACCTTCGACCTCGGCCATGCCCCGCTGATCCGCAGCCAGCTCTACAAGCTGGCCGATGAGCACCACGGTTTCTTCTTGATGGCGCACCACATCGTGTGGGATGGCGCTTCGTTCGACGTGCTCTACCGCGAGCTGTCGGCGCACTACGCCGCCTTCGCCGCGGGTGAAACGCAATCCCCCTTGCCCGAGCTCGTGGTCGACCAGGGCGACTTCGCAGCTTGGCACAACGCCTGGATGAAAAGCGACGAGATCCAGCAGCAGCTTCGTTTCTGGGAAGGGCTGGCCCATCGTCACCCGCAACTCGCCGAGCCCCCCATCGACCGTGCCCGCCCGGAGACACCATCGGGCAATGGCGCCACCGCGTTCCTGAGCTTCGACCAAGCCCAGTCAGAAGCCGTGCGGGCCATCGCTCGCCAAACCGGCAGTCCCGTGTCCATCGTCTTCCTGGCCATTTACGCCGCCCTGATGTCCGAGTGGATGCACGACAGCGCGCCCGGCATTGGCCTGCCCGTGCGCGGCCGGCCCGCTCCTGAGCTGGAGCACGTGATGGGCTTCTTCAACAACATGCTGCCCATGCGCGTGGCCGTGCAGCCCACGCTGAACGACCTCAGCGGCCTGGACTGGGTGCGCGAAGTGCGCCGCCAGGTGACGGGTGCGCTGTCCAACCAGGATGTGCCCTTCGAACTCATCGCGCAACAGCTCAAGCTCAAGTCGGCCAAGCTGTACCAGGTGCTTTTCAATTTCCAGGACGTGCGCGACCGCCTCACGCGCTGGGGCAACCTGGACCACAGCCGCGTTGATCTGCAGAAGTACGGTGCGACCGAGGACCTCAACTTCTGGCTTGTGGAGGAGAAGGACAAGATCGCAGGCGGCTTCCAGTACGACACCGACGTGCTGCTGCCAGCCACAGCAGACGCACTGCGTGACCGCTACGTCGCACTGGTCCAGCGCCTGATCGCGCAGCCCAACCGCTTGATGAACGAACTGCTGGCCCCGACCGAAGCAGAAGCTGGCCTGCTGCAAAGTTGGCAAGCGCGGCCGCAGGGACGCGAGTCCAGCGTGCTCGGAGCCATTCACTCGCCGTCACAGCCCGAGGCCATCGCCCTGCATTGCGGCTCGCGCACAGTCTCTGCCGCAGAACTGGCCAAGCGCGTGCAGCACTGTGCCGACACCTTGCGCACCCATCTGGGCCCGCGCCAGCCGGGGCAGACCACCGTGGGGATCGACATCGCCGATCCGATTGCCAGGATCGTCGCCAGCCTGGCAGTCTGGCAATTGGGCCTGAAGTGTGTGTTGCCGACATTCGCTGGCGCCAGCCTGGCCGATGGCCCCGGTTTGTTCGCCATCATCGGCGAACAAACGCCCCACAAGGTGCAGCACCTGGCACCGCACCTGGTGCCAGGGTTCACGCCCAGCCACACCGCCAGCAAGGCTGCGCACATCACCCCAGCGGCGGCCACGAGGGCCTCGCCCCTGCAGGCCGTCTCGGGCGCAGACATCGATGAAGTGGCTGGCCGCCTGGCTGAGCAGTTGAGCGGCGGCTTCGGATCCGCCCTCTTCGTCGACGATGACCTGCCAGGGTGTGCCAGCATCGCCCTCATGCTGGCCGCACGCCTGGCACACGTGCCCGTGCACTTGCAAGACCGCGCATCGCCAGCCGGGGCCTTGACAGGCACCGCGGTCGCCATCGGCACCGCACAGGCACTCGCCACCATGCTGACCCAAGCAGCACAACCCACCTCCGTGCTGATGCCGGCTGAATGCAGCCACCCCGAGGCCCTGTCGAGCCTGCTGGGCGCACATGTGCGGGTGGCATCGTTGCTGTACCACCCCGCATCTGGCCTGCCGGTCGCTGCAGGCTGGTTGAACTCGGCCCTCGACAGCGGGATCTGTGGGCGCCCCGTGGTGTCCGACTTGGCCATCCTGGACGATCACCACCGCGCTGTGGGCGTCAATGCGCCAGGCCACCTGGCAGGCGCATCGCTGCAGGGACCGCTGGTGCGCTGGCGCGCAGACGGCCAATTGCAATGCCTGACACTGTCTGCAGGGGCGGACAAAGCGACCACGGCAGCTGCCCCCACCCCGGCTGCGCACACAGCCCCAGAAGCAACGCAGACCGCAGCGGCGCTCGAAACAGCGGAATCCATCATCGTGGGCATCTGGCAAAACCTGCTGGGCATCACCACGATTGCCCCACAGGACAACTTCTTCGAACTGGGCGGCAACTCTCTGCTGGCCATGGTCGCCGTCGAGGAAACACGCAAAGCCTTGGGCATCGACATCGATGCGCGGCGATTTGTCTACGAGACCCTCGCACAAATTGCAGCCACCGCCACAGCGGCGAGGTCTGGCACCGCTTCGGCCAACGACGCACCGCAATGCCCGCCAGCGCCCCCCGACCACGCAGCGCCCAGCCAGGAACATGCGGTCGGCAAGCGCCGAGGCTGGCTGGACCGCGCCCGCGACGCCCTGACGCCGCGCACGGGCACCGACGGATCAAGGTAAGCCTCGGCATGACACGGCTTGTTCCCCAACGTTTTGGCCCATCCTGGCGCAGCGCGATCGGTCTCATCCAGCACCCGTCAGAGCCTGCGGCGCAGCGCAATGCGTTCTTGCTGGCCCGTCCCATGGGCCTGGCCGCCACGCGCAGCGCCAGCATGTACCGCGTCCTCGCCGATCGCCTTGCGCGCACCGGCGCCTCGGTGATGCGTTTTGATTACCACGGCACGGGTGACTCTCCGGGCGAAGAAGGTGACCAGTCCCTGGCAGATTGGTCTCGAGACGTCGAGGAAGCTCAAGCCTGTCTGATCGATGCCGCGCATCCGCATCACATCGACTGGTTTGGCATGGGGCTGGGTGCCACCCTGATGCTGCAAGCAGCCTTGCGGGTGCCAAGCCCTCCTCGTCGCTTGGTGCTGTGGGAGCCTCTTGACGACGGGGAGGCGCACCTGCAGGCGCTCTTGCTCGCCCACCGTCGGGAAATGGCGATGCAACTCGCACAGCCTTGGCATGACTTGCTCGCGCAGGGCTTGGTTCAAGAGCCCCGGGTGCCCGGCTCCGTCCTGGGATTTCACATCGGGGCCCAACTGACCAACGATCTGCAGAACCTGCCTGCGCTGACGCACTGGCTGTCCCTGGCCACCACGCGTGGCATGGACATCACGGTCTGCGCCATGGAGGACTCATTGCAGCGTTGGTCGCACAACCTGCCTGCATCGGTTCGCGAGCGGCTTCACTGGGTCCCTCTGCAAACGGCCACCAACTGGATGTCCAGCGAAGCCATGGGAGCCGCTGTCGTCCCGCCTGAAATCCATCGCATCCTGGAAATCCTGACACGATGAGCCACACAGAAGAGACCCTCGTGCTGGGCGATTCGATGCACCTGGTCGCCACCTGCACCACACCCGATCTGCCCGCGCATCAAGCAGGCACGCCGGCGCCCTTGGTCGTCTTGCTGACCAACTCAGGTGTGATCCCGCGCACCGGCCCCAACCGCATGAACGTGCACCTGGCTCGGCACTTCGCTCAACTGGGCATCCCTTCGGTGCGCTTTGACCTCAGCGGGCTGGGCGACAGCAGCCGCCCGGCGGACCCCCAACCCATGATGACGCAGTGGATCACCGACTGCCGCGCCGTGATGGACCACGCCGAGCAGCGACATGGCTGCAGTCGATTTCTGATGATCGGCTTCTGCTCAGGCGCGGAGGTGGCCCACCTGCTGGGCCTGCAAGACAACCGCCTCCGCGCGGCCTTGCTGTGGGACATGTACGCTTACCCAACGATCGGGTCCACGCTGCGCTACCGCTGGCTGCGCGTGCGCCAGTTGGGGCTTGCTGGCGTGACGCGCAAAGTGCAGGACCGCTTGCTCAAGGCGCTGGGTCGGGCCAAACCCACGGTCTCGGCCAAGTCGGCCAACCCACCGGCCATCCCCTCTCACCCTCCGGCCAAGGCCGAGTTGATGCAGCGTCTGCAAACCCTCGTCGATCGAGGCGTCAGCCTGCACTTCTCATTCGCCGGGGGCAATCCGCACTGGTTCAACCATGCACGTCAATTCCAGGCCATGTTCCGCGGGGCAGCGTTCCTCCCCCATGTCAGCTTCCGTTTCCTCGAAGAAGCCGATCACCTGCTGACAGAGGGCCGCGCACAAGCGGCCTTCCTGGCAATGACCGATGACTGGCTGAAGCAACATGTCCTGCCTGGCCTCCAACACAAGGACCAAACTGATCAGGCCCTCCAGGGCAAGATGCGGTCGATCACGGCAGCGTAGCTCGCGCGGCGAGACTCCCCGATCTGAGCGTGCGCCCAGGTGATGGCGAACACCGCCAACGTGAAGGCCGCGAAATGCCATGCGCCCATGTGCACCCAACCCAGCGCGTTGCACAACACCAGCAAGGTGAAGTGCAGCAGGTAGAAGGTGAAGGTGTAAGCCGCACTGAGGCGGATCCACCCCGACAAGCGCCCGCCGATCTCCAAGCGGCTGTGCGCGCAGCCCACCAGGAACACGGCGAACATCACCGCCATCGCATAGTCTGACAACACATGCACCGTGGAGCCACTGGAAAATGGGAATGGCAAGGTCTGTGAAAACACGCCGTACAAGGCTTTCGACGCCTGATCCAACACCCTCTGCCAACCAAAGGACAGGAACACTGCGTAAGCCATCACCGACAGGGCCATCAGGGCACGGGCCACGCCGGCAGACACGCGCCACGCACCGATGCGGCCGTACAGCCACACGCCCAGGAACCACACGGGCATCAGCAACCAGATGCGCGGCCCCATGAGCAGGAAAACGGCACCGCCCAGCGCCCAGCGCTGCCATCCCTGGAGGAAAAAGACGAGGCCGAAAAAGGCGTAATACCAAGCCTCGTAGCTCAAGGACCAATACGGTGCCACAGAGAAGGGCTGAGAGGCACCCAGCCACGTCTCTCCCATGAACGCCAGGTGCAGCGGGATGTACAGCCAGGGACGCGGGTACTGCCACTCCGGCACATAGTGGGATGCATCGATCCTCATGCCGATGTGATCGACCACGTACGCGAACAAGATGGCCGGCAGAGCCACTGAATAGAGACGCGAACTGCGCGCCACCACATAAGCGCGCAAGCCTTGGTTGGCCCGCTGTTGCGTCGTGTGGGCGACGACAAAGCCGGAGATGATGAAGAACGCTGTGACCGCGTCATCTGCGCTGCGGTGCCACTGGCCGCTCATGGAAGCCGGCGCGACCCCCATGCCCACCGAATGCCCCAGAAAGACCGCGAAGGCCGCCAAGATGCGGCAGGCGTCCAGCCAGATCGACAGGGTCGGGCTCATCGCGACAACTCCGTCGGATTGGCGTGCGGATGGCAGCCCGGGGCCCGTTCGGGCCGCATCGTATGATTTGGGTTCACAGCGTTCGCATCCAAGTAACACAAGCTCCGTCCGATGATGTCATGGCAAGCGTGGCAAGCCCCTGCAGACTGGCCCGTTGACGCCCCCTCAGTCAGGTGGCAGGCCCTGCCGCTGTCGGATGGGCACACCGCCCATCTGTGGCTCTTCCACCTGGACACTCCCGCCAGCGATCACCCGCTGCTGACAGCCTGCCTCAGCAACGATGAGCGCACCCGGGCTGACCGTTTTCGACAAAAGCTGCACGCCAGACGACACCGTGTCGCGCGATCGATGGTTCGCCTGCTGCTGGGCCACCTCTGCGACCACCCCGCGGCCAAGCTCGCCTGGTTGGAGGGCGTCCATGGCAAACCCAGTTTGCTCATCCCTGGGGCCAGCGGCAACTCACCCGTCCTCCAGTTCAACCTCAGCCACAGTGGTGGATGGGCGATCCTGACGACATCGGCTGCCATGGCACTCGGTGTGGACATCGAAGAGCGCGACAGCCAAGCCCATCTGACAGACCTGATGCCACGCATCCTGAGCCCGGAGGAACACGGCCGTTTGTGCCTTGACCCGGCCGAACCTGGCCACATGGACACACTGCTGCGCATGTGGACACGCAAGGAAGCTTGCCTGAAAGCGCTGGGAGTCGGGCTGACGCGGGACATGAACACCCTGACGCTCTCTGGCCATGAAGCAAACGCAGCAGCCAGAGGCCATGCCACGCCAAGCCCAGGACTGGCCTGGGCTGATGTCATGCTGCCCGATGAATGCCACGCCTTGGCCGCATGCGCGTGGCTGCCACTCGGACAACACGCTTGCTGACGCTGATCAGAAAGGCTTCAGCAGTCTGGGGGCAAGTGCAAGGTGTGGCGCACCTTGCGTCGCGCACGCCAAAGGAGCGACTTGCGCTGGTCGCGCCCGGCACGCTGTCCGACGGATGATGGCGGCAAGCCCATGCTGCGGTCCTTGTGATTGAACTGCAAGGCGATGCGATGAACAGGTACAGCCTGGGATTGAGCAACAACCGCTGACGTTGGCCCAGGGTCTTGCTCAGCAGTTTCAGCATGAGGTGGTTCATTCAGGTGCCGAATGACAATGCCAGGCACGTCCTCACCCCAGCACCGCATGGCGGCAGGACTGCACACTGCATCCGCCAACTCAACGGATGTGTCAGTGCAAGTCACGCAGCGGGTGCGCGTGCGGAGGCCAGACGGGCTGGAAGTACGCTGCCACCTGCGCCTTGTTCAATTCGGCCACGGTTGCAGGCGACCACCTCGGCGCGTTGTCCTTGTCAATCACCAGCGCGCGCACGCCTTCGATCGTCTCGCTCGCAGCACCCTTTCGCAACTGGAAACAGTGCCGCACCAACGTCCGCTCCATGCGGAACACATCGGCCAGGTCCATGCCGCGCCCACGCCGGATCTGCTCCAGCGTGACCGCCATCATCAATGGCGAGTGCCCGGACATCTGCGCCAGCGTGGCCTGCGCCCATTCACTGCCATCGCCTTGCAGCGATGCCACGATGTCAGGCAAAGTCGGTTGGCTGAAATGCTGGTCGATGGCCGCCACATGCGCCATCAACGTGGCGTCGGGCAACCTGTCCAGAGGATGCCGTTCCAGATGGGCCAACAGCTGGGCCATGATGGTCTCTCCGCTCTGCCCAGGTGCCTCCCGCAGGCCATCCAGGAATGCGCTCAGGCAACTGCTGGATGCGACGACATCGGCCAAGCCCATTTGCAACGCGTCAGTCGCATGGAAATGGGGGCCGACGATCCCGAGGTACTCGCCGATGGCACCAGCACAGCGCGACAAGAAATGACCACCGCCCACATCGGGGAACAAGCCAATGCGCGTCTCGGGCATCGCCATGCGCAAGGTTTCTGTGGCCACGCGCAACTTGCAGCCCTGCGCCAATCCCATGCCGCCGCCCATGGTCACGCCCTCCAGCCAGGCAACCGTGGGCTTGGGGAACACATGGATGAGGTGGTCGAGTGCGTATTCTTCGGTGAAGAAATCCTCGACCGCAGCGTCACCGGCCAAAGCCGCATCGTGCATGAAACGGATGTCACCGCCTGCACAGAAGTGGGTGATCGCGCGCTTGCCATCGCTTGCCGCGCGCGCGGATCCGCGCAAAAGCACCGCATGGACTGTCGCATCGCTCGCCCAAGCGCGGAGCACGATCGTCATCTCACGGACCATCTCCAGTGACAGCGCATTGAGCGCTTGCGGACGGTTCAGGGTGATGACACCCAGCCCCCCGATCACTTCGGTCAAGATCGGAGACGAAACACCAACTTGGGACATGATGCACCTTGGCATTCAGGCCTGCGGGGCCATTCGTTTGGGTCAAACAGGCGAAAAAAAGGGCCGACAGTGCGGCCCTTTCATGGTGGGCATCAGCCCGACTTGTTCGCACGCTTGCGGTCGTGTTCCTTCAGGAATCGCTTGCGCACCCGGATGCTCTTGGGCGTGATCTCGACGAGTTCGTCGTCGTCGATGAAGTCCACGCCGTATTCCAGCGTCAGGTCGATCGGAGGCGTGATCTTGACGGCGTCTTCCTTGCCCGACACACGGAAGTTGGTCAGCTGCTTGGTGCGCGTGGCGTTCACCACCAGGTCGTTGTCGCGGCTGTGGATGCCGACGATCATGCCCTCGTACACCGGGTCGTTCGGCTTGACGAACATGCGACCGCGGTCGTCCAGCTTGCCCAGGGCGTAGGTGAAGATTTCACCGTCGTCCATGGAGATCAGCACGCCGTTCTTGCGGCCGCCGATCTCGCCCTTGTGCGGCTCGTAACCGTCGAAGATCGAGGCGATCAGGCCCGAACCACGGGTCAAGTTCATGAACTCGTTGCTGAAGCCGATCAGGCCACGGGCAGGGATGCGGTACTCCAGGCGCACGCGGCCATGGCCGTCCGGCTCCATGTTGATCATTTCGCCCTTGCGCAGACCCAGGGCCTGCATCACGCCGCCCTGGTGGATTTCTTCCACGTCGGCGGTGACCAACTCCATCGGCTCGCACTTCTCGCCATCGATGTCCTTGAACATCACGCGGGGCTTGGAGACGGCCAGTTCGTAGCCTTCACGGCGCATGTTTTCCAGCAGGATGGTCAGGTGCAATTCGCCACGACCGCAGACCTCGAAGATGCCGTCTTCGTCGGTTTCCTTCACGCGCAGGGCGACGTTGTGCTGCAGTTCCTTTTGCAGGCGATCCCAGATCTGGCGGCTGGTCACGAACTTGCCTTCACGACCGGCCAGGGGCGAGTTGTTCACGCAGAAGTTCATGGTCAGGGTGGGCTCGTCCACCTTGAGCATGGGCAGCGGCGCCGGGTTGATCGGGTCGGTCACGGTCACGCCGATGTTGACGTCTTCGATGCCGTTGATCAACACGATGTTGCCGGGGCCGGCTTCGGTGACCTGCACGCGGTCCAGGCCCTGGAAGGTCAGCACCTGGTTGATGCGGCCCTTGACGGGCTTGCCCTCAGGGCCTTCCATCACGACCACGTCCTGGCCCGGCTTGGCCGTGCCCTGGCTGATGCGGCCCACGCCGATGCGGCCCACGAAGGTCGAAAAGTCCAACGCGGAGATCTGCAGTTGCAGCGGCGCAGCCGGATCGCCCTTTTGCGCAGGCACGTGCTTGAGCACGGTGTTGAACAGGGCCGACATGTCTTCGCCCCACTTCTCACCCGGCGCACCTTCGACCAGCGAGGTCCAGCCGTTGATGCCGGAGGCGTACACCACGGGGAAGTCCAGCTGCTCGTCGGTGGCACCCAGCTTGTCGAACAGGTCGAAAGCGGCGTTCACGACGGCGTCCGGCTTGGCACCGGGCTTGTCCACCTTGTTGACCACGACGATGGGCTTGAGGCCCAGGGCCAGCGCCTTCTTGGTCACGAAGCGCGTTTGCGGCATCGGGCCTTCCTGCGCGTCGATCAGCAGCACCACACCGTCCACCATGGACAGGGCGCGCTCAACTTCACCGCCGAAGTCCGCGTGGCCCGGGGTGTCGACGATGTTGATGTGCGTGCCTTCCCAGCTCACGGCGCAGTTCTTGGCCAGGATGGTGATGCCACGCTCGCGTTCGATGGCGTTGTTGTCCATCACGGTGTCGACGACCTTTTCGTGGTCGGCGAAGGTGCCGGATTGGCGCAGAAGCTGGTCCACCATGGTTGTTTTGCCATGGTCAACGTGGGCGATGATCGCGATGTTGCGGATAGGGGTGGTCATGGGAATCTCACTCGTCAGAAATCAAATCGGGTGGTCAGGCGGGGTGGCCTGATCCAGCATGCCCTGCACTTCCAGGGGGCTGAGCAGGCGGGTGGGGATGAGTTCGCCGCCTTGGATGTGGGCACTGCCCAGCAACACGTGGTGGTCGACAGAGGCAGGGGCCGGACCGTAGACGCGCACCTGCGGTGCATCGGCCAGGGTCACGCGGCGGCGCAGGCCGGTCAGGAAACGCGCGGCATCGTCGGCTGACAGCCGCACTTCGGGCCAGTCGGACAGCAGCACGTCGGCGGGCAAAAGATGGGCGTCGCGCTCGGCTTCGGTCATGGCCTGGAGCGCCTCCAGCGTCACGGTGCCCTGCAGGCTCACACCGCCACTGCCGGTGCGGCGCAGGCCGATGAGGTGGGCGCCACAGCCGATCTGCTCGCCGATGTCCTGGGCCAGGGTGCGGATGTAAGTGCCTTTGCTGCAACGCACGTCGATCTCCAGCACATCACATTGCACGTGCAGGATGTCAATGCCGTGAATCGTGACCCGGCGTGGCGCACGCTCGATCTCGATGCCCTCGCGGGCGTACTCGTAGAGCGCACGGCCCTGGTGCTTGAGCGCGGAATGCATGGGCGGGATCTGGTCGATCTCGCCGGTGAAAGCGTCGCAGGCCGCGCGCAGGCGTTCGGGCGCGCGCATCTCGGGCGTGACCTCGCGGGTGCGCAGCACCTCGCCTTCGGCATCGCCCGTGGCGGTGGTCTGGCCCAGCAGCACGGTCGCGGTGTAGCGCTTGTCGGCGTCCAGCGACACCTGGGAGAACTTGGTGGCCGCGCCAAAGCACAAAGGCAGCAGGCCGGTGGCCAGCGGGTCCAGCGTGCCGGTGTGGCCGGCCTTCTCGGCGCGCAGCAGCCACTTGACCTTCTGCAGCGCGTCGTTGCTGGAGAGGCCCAGCGGCTTGTCCAGCAGGATCACGCCATGCAGGTGCCGACGCGGCAACTTCGGCTTCCTGGGCGCACGGGGGCTGCGCACTTCATTGCGCACATCACCTGGGTCCGCACGCGACGGCACCGGCGCAGCGACCACATCGCGCGCCTCGGCATCGTCCATGTGCTGAACCGACAGGTCACTCACGGTTTCGTGGCCTCCGGACCCGGCTCGTCGGCGTCCTTGGCCTTGTCGGCCACGGCGCGGTTGATCAAGGCGCTGAGTTCGGCCGCACGCTCGGTGGTGCGGTCGAAGTGGAAATGCAGCGTCGGCACGGTGTGGATCTGCAGGCGCTTGAACAGGCTGTTGCGCAGGAAGCCCGCGGCTTCGTTCAGGCCGGCCTCGCTCTCGGCGGGGTCACCGATGAGCAGCGAGAAAAACACCTTGGCATGGGCGTAGTCGGGGGTCACCTCCACGTTTTGGATGGTGACCATGCCGATGCGGGGGTCCTTCAGGTCGCGGATGAGCTCGGCCACATCGCGCTGGATCTGGTCGGACACGCGGTTGCTGCGGTTGGGGGTGGAACGTTTGTGGCGCATGGTGCGGTGTCGTGTCGGTGGGCAACCCCTCAAGCGCAAACCCCGCCTGGGGTTCAGGCGGGGATGCAGGCAGGGCAGGCTTCAGGCAAGCCCTGCTTGGGGGCGGCATCTGCAAATTACAGCGTGCGTGCCACTTCCTTGATTTCGAAGAACTCGAGGACGTCGCCTTCCTTGATGTCGTTGTAGCCCTTGATGCTGAGGCCGCACTCGAAGCCTTCCTTGACTTCCTTGACGTCGTCCTTGAAGCGCTTGAGGCCTTCGAGCTCGCCGGTGTAGATGACCACGTTCTCGCGCAGCAGGCGCAGCTTGGCGGTGCGACGCACCACGCCGTCGGTGACCATGCAACCCGCGATCGTGCCGATCTTCGAGGCCACGAAGACCTGACGGATCTCGGCAGAACCGATGACTTCTTCGCGCTGCTCGGGGGCCAGCATGCCGCCCATCGCTGCCTTCACATCGTCCACGGCGTCGTAAATGATGTTGTAGTAGCGCAGGTCCACGCCATTGTGCTCGGCCACCTTGCGGGCATTGGCGTCCGCGCGGGTGTTGAAGCCAATGATGACGGCCTTCGAGGCGATCGCCAGGTTGACGTCCGACTCGGAGATGCCACCCACAGCGGCATGGACGATCTGTACCCTGACTTCAGGCGTGGACAGCTTGAGCAGCGATGCGGCCAGAGCTTCTTGCGAACCCTGAACGTCGGCCTTGATGATCAGCGCCAGGGTCTGAACGTCGCCGCCCTGCCCCATTTGCTCGAACATGTTTTCGAGCTTGGCTGCTTGTTGCTTGGCCAGCTTGACGTTGCGGTACTTGCCCTGGCGGAAGGTGGCAATTTCACGGGCACGACGCTCGTCAGAAAGCACCATGAATTCGTCACCAGCAGCTGGCACTTCGGCCAGACCCTGGATTTCCACCGGAATGGACGGCCCAGCCTCGTTGGCGGGCTTGCCATCTTCGTCCAGCATGGCACGAACGCGACCGTACGAAGCACCAGCCAGCACGACGTCGCCGCGCTTGAGGGTGCCCGACTGCACCAGCACGGTGGCCACAGGGCCGCGGCCCTTGTCCAGACGCGCTTCGATCACCAGGCCCTTGGCCATGGCTTCCTTCGGTGCGGTCAGTTCCAGCACTTCGGCTTGCAGCAGGACTTGCTCCAGCAGGTCGTCGATGCCCTGGCCGGTCTTGGCCGACACCGACACGAACGGAGAATCACCACCGTAGGCTTCCGGCACCACCTGTTCGCCGACCAGCTCCTGCGTCACACGTTCGGTGCTGGCGCCGGGCTTGTCGATCTTGTTGATGGCGACCACGATGGGCACGCCAGCCGCCTTCGCGTGGTGGATGGCTTCCTTCGTCTGCGGCATGACGCCGTCGTCGGCTGCCACCACCAGGATGACGATGTCGGTGGCCTTGGCACCACGGGCACGCATGGCCGTGAAGGCCTCGTGACCCGGGGTGTCGAGGAAGGTGATCATGCCGCGCGGGGTGTCCACGTGGTACGCACCGATGTGCTGCGTGATGCCGCCGGCTTCGCCTGCCGCCACACGCGAGGTGCGGATGTAGTCCAGCAGCGAGGTCTTGCCGTGGTCCACGTGGCCCATGACGGTGACCACAGGCGCACGGGGGAAGGCCTCGGCCGTCTGTTCGGCGTGTTCTTCCTCGAGGAAGGCATCGGGGTCGTCCAGCTTGGCGGCAAACGCTTTGTGGCCCATTTCTTCCACCACGATCATGGCGGTTTCCTGGTCCAGCTGCTGGTTGATGGTGACCATCTGGCCGAGCTTCATCATCTGCTTGATGACCTCGGAGGCCTTCACCGACATCTTGTGGGCCAGGTCGGCCACCGAGATGGTTTCGGGGATGTGGACCTCGATGATTTGCGGCTCGGTCGGCGCCACGAAAGTGGACTGGCTGTCGCCACGGTCACCGCCACGGCGACCGCCACGGCCACCCGGGGACTTCCAGCTGTTGCTGCGACCTGCCGAAGCGCCATCGCTGCGGCCCTTGCCGGCCGGTGCGCCACGCTTCTTGTCGTCGCCCGCCCAGCTGGAGGACAGCTTCTCGGACTTGATCGACTTCTTGTCGCCCGGCTTGGCGGCCGTGCTGCCCGGTGCCGCGGTGGCACCTGGTGCGCCCTTGGGCTTGTGGATGGTGCCCTTGATGCCAGCGGCATCGGCGGCCGGCTTGACCTCTTCGGGCTTCTTGGCCGTCAGCACCTTCTTGGGCGCGTTCATCATCGCGCGGATGGCGGCGGCTTCGGCCTCGGCGGCCTTGCGGCGGTTGGCCAGATCGGCCAGGCGCTTTTGCTCTTCGGCTTCGATGTCGGCGGCCTTGACCACGCGCACGGCCGGTGCCTTGGGGGCTTCGGCGACAGGCGGGACGGGTGGCTGCACCGCGGCAGGCGCAGCGGCTGGCACGGCAGCTTCGGGAGCGGCCTGTGCCACCGGCTCGGCTGCGGGCTTGTCGGCTGCGGGCTTGTCGGCAGCGGCCTTGGTCGCACCGCCACGGGCACTGCGGGCACCACGCTGGGCAGCGGCCGTCAGCGCAGCGGCTTCGGCGCGTGCGGCTTCCTGGGCTGCGGCGCGCTTGGCGGCGGCAGCCTCTTTGACAGCAGCGGCGTCGGGGACGTCGTCACCGGCGGGCTCGGTCGTCGTGGCTTGTGCCGCAGCGGCTTCACGGGCAGCCTGCTCACGCGCGGCGGCTTCGGCGGCGGCCTGACGGGCAGCGGCTTCAGCGGCGGCGGCTTCGCGGGCCTCACGCTCGGCGCGTTCCTGCGCTTCGCGCTGGCGGCGGGCTTCGGCCAGTTGCTCTTCCTGAGCACGCAAGGCATCGGCCTGGGCACGCGCCTCTTCTTCGCGACGGGCCAGCTCGATTTCGGCCTCGTTGACCTCCTCCGGGCCACCCGCCTCATCGCGCTTGACGAACACACGCTTCTTCTTGACTTCGACCTGGATGGTGCGAGCCTTGCCGGAGGCGTCTGCCTGCTTGATTTCGGTGGTCGACTTGCGGGTCAGCGTGATTTTCTTGCGGTCGGCCCCGGTCGAGCCGTGGGCGGTGCGCAGGTGATCGAGCAGACGCTCCTTGTCGGCCTCCGTCAGCACGTCGTCGGTTGCCGCCTTGGGCACGCCGGCAGACTGGAGCTGTTCCAGCAGTGTCGCAGCCGGGCGATTCAGCTCCGCGGCGAGTTGTGCGACGGTGGTCACGGCCATTGTGTAGATCCTTGCGATGAGCTTGCTTGAGAGGTGTCGGATGCGGTGGTCGGGCGGGTTCTGGCTGCGTCAGGCAAACCAGTGTTCGCGGGCCTTGATGATGAGCGCGCGCGCCTGATCCTCGGACACTCCGGTGATCTCGGTCAGCTCGTCCACTGCGAGGTCGGCCAGGTCGTCACGGGTGTGGATACCGGCATCGGCCAGGCTGGTCATCAGCTCCGGCGTCAGGCCTTCCAGACCCTTGAGGCTTTCCGACAAGGCTTCGACTTCTTCTTCCTTGGCGATTTCCATGGTCAGCAACGCATCCTTGGCGCGGGTGCGCAACTCGTTGACCGTGTCTTCGTCGAAAGAGGCGATCTCCAGCATTTCCTGCAGCGGCACATAGGCCACTTCTTCCAGGCTGGAGAAACCTTCTGCGATCAGGATGTCGGCGACTTCCGCGTCCACGTCGAGCTTGTCGACGAAGATCTTGCGGATGGAGTCGGACTCGACAGCCTGCTTCTGTGCCGACTCTTCAGCCGACATGATGTTGATGCGCCAGCCGGTCAGCTCGGCCGCCAGGCGGACGTTCTGACCGCCACGGCCGATGGCGATGGCGAGGTTTTCCTCGTCCACCACCACGTCCATGCCGTGCTGTTCTTCATCGACAAAAATGGATTGCACATTGGCCGGGGCCAGGGCGCCAATCACGAACTGGGCGGGGTCTTCCGACCACAGCACGATGTCCACGCGCTCGCCAGCGAGCTCGTTGGTCACGGCGGTGACGCGCGAACCACGCACGCCCACGCAGGTGCCGATCGGGTCCACGCGCTTGTCGTGGGACAGCACGGCAATCTTGGCGCGCGAACCGCTGTCGCGGGCGCAGCTCTTGATTTCCAGCAGGCCTTGCTCGATTTCAGGCACTTCCTGGCGGAACAGCTCGACCATGAAATCGGGCGACGAGCGCGACAGCATGATCTGGGGGCCACGCTGGGTGGGGTCCACGCCGAGGATGAAGGCGCGCACGCGGTCACCGGAGCGCAGGTTTTCCTTGGGGATCATCTCGCCGCGCTTGAGGCGGCCTTCGACACGGCCCGACTCGACGATGATGTCGCCCTTGTCCAGGCGCTTGACGGTGCCCACGAAGATCCGCTCGCCGCGCGAGAGGAAATCGTTGAGCAGCTGTTCGCGCTCGGCGTCACGGATCTTTTGCAGGATGACCTGCTTGGCAGCTTGCGCACCGATGCGGCCGATGGGCACGGACTCGATGGACTCTTCGATGTAGTCGCCCACCTCGATGTCGGCGATGCGGTCGATGGCGTCGGACAGGATTTCTTCGGCTTCCGGGTTCTGCAGGCCGGCCTCGTCGGGCACGACCAGCCAGCGGCGGAACGTCTCGTACACGCCGCTTTCGCGGTCGATGGCGACGCGGATGTCCACCTCACCCTGGTAGAGCTTCTTGGTGGCAGAGGCCAGGGCGGATTCGACCGCGCCAAACACCACGTCACGGTCCACGCTCTTCTCACGGGAGATGGCGTCCACCAACATCAACAGTTCACGATTCATTTGTTCTGACCTCCGAGTTCTTGCGCCTCATCGACGGCAACGTCTGCCGGGGTTGCCGCCCGGCGCACACGACCCTTGAAACTCACTTCCGGCACCAGACGGGCCTCGCGGATTTCATCGAGCGTGAAACCTAAAACTTCATACACATCCTGCGGTGCAGCAATGCCCGCGGCTTGATCTTTGGCCAGCTTCTTGGCGGCCGTCTTCGACAGCGGCTTGTCGGCATCGGCCGGCTTGAGCACCAGGCCCCAGGCCTGACCCGAAGCGATGGCGGCTTCGTCGCCGTCCTGCGAGGTGCACAGCACTCCGCTGTATTTCTTGCGACCCTTGAACGGGGCCTTCAACGAGATCTCGACCTGCTCACCCAGGAAACGCTCGAAATGCGCCGGCGTTTTCAGGGGACGGTCCACGCCAGGGGAGGAGACCTCCAGGCGGCTGTAATCGGCATCCACCGTTTCCAGGGCGTACTGCAACTGGCGGTTGACCTTTTCGCAGTCGTCCACGGTCACCAGCTCACCCGGCAGGTCGTAGGCTTGCTCGGGCAGGCGGTCAATGTAGACGCGCAGCAGCCCGTGTGAACTGCGCTCGCAGTCCACAAGCTCGTAACCCAAACCGGTCACGGTGGTTTCAACGACATTCAGCCAGGTCATCCGATCCAGGGGCTTCCAACAAAAAAGGCCAGCAACATGCCAGCAAAAAGCGGTCAAGCAAAAAAAAAGGGCTGGAGTGATCCGCCCATTCTGAAGTCCGCCGACCCAACGCCACACCCGGAGACGCCGATCGAAGACCCGCACCGCCCGGTGCCACACCAGGTGACCA
>Ga0209107_10000210_pt1 | contig 35255 bp, 29 predicted proteins | sample LakErihyJuly2011_2_FD_187460 | JGI IMG/M metagenome (GOLD analysis project Ga0209107, IMG submission 187460) | Freshwater microbial communities from dead zone in Lake Erie, Canada - CCB hypolimnion July 2011 (SPAdes) (version 2) | ecosystem: Environmental > Aquatic > Freshwater > Lentic >...
CGATCCCGCTGTCCTTCTGGCTGCTGATGTTCGCCATCTTCATCTTCCTGAGCCTGGCCATCGTCAAGCGCTACGCCGAGCTGCACCAGATGAAGGTGCAGGGCAAGCTCAAGGCCCAGGGCCGCGGCTACCAGGTCGAAGACCTCAGCCTGCTGCAAAGCCTGGGCGGTGCCTCGGGCTACCTCAGCATCCTGGTGCTGGCGCTCTACCTGAACACGCCCGACATCGCCCGCATGTACCACCAGCCCAAGCTGGTGTGGTTGCTGGTGCCCATCATGCTGTACTGGGTCAGCCGCATCTGGATGCAGACCCACCGCGGCAACATGCACGACGACCCGCTGGTCTATGCCCTGAAAGACCGTGTCAGCCTGGTCACGGGCGCCATGGCGGCGGTCGTGCTGGCCCTGGCCGTCTGAGGCCCGCAGCCCCCCATGGCCACCCAGGTTTTCCAGTCATGGGGCCGCGTGCTGCGCGAGCCACACGAAGCCCTCGGCCTGAGCAGCCGCCACGCGCCCTTGCCGATGCCAGCCGTTCCGCAGACGGTTCTGCCGTTCGGCAACGGCCGCAGCTACGGCGACAGCAACCTCAACCCCGGTGGCGCCTTGCTGCTGGGCGCGCAGCTCGACCGCTTCATCGCCTTCGACCCGACCACGGGCGTGCTGCGCTGCGAGGGCGGCGTGCTGCTGCACACCATCCTCAAGCTCATCGTGCCGCAGGGCTGGTTCCTGCCGGTCACGCCGGGCACGCAGTTCGTCACCGTGGGCGGCGCGATCGCCAACGACGTGCATGGCAAGAACCACCATGTGGCAGGTTCGTTCGGCAACCATGTGCGCTGCCTGGAGCTGTTGCGCTCGGATGGCACGCGCCGCCTGTGTTCGCCCACCGAGCACACCGAGTGGTTCGACGCCACCATCGGCGGCCTGGGCCTGACGGGTTTGATCACCTGGGCCGAAATCCAGCTCAAGCGCGTGGCCAACCCCTACATGGATTCGGAGTCCATCCGCTTCCGCAGTCTCGAAGAGTTCTTCGAGCTGAACGCCGCCTCCGAGCGCGACTTCGAATACACCGTCTCCTGGATCGACTGCGCCTTCGAGGGCAAGCGCCTGGGCCGGGGCCTGTTCAACCGGGCCAACCACGCACCGGCCGTCATCGACACCTCGCGCGTGCCCAAGGGCCTGCCCGCCACCATCGCCGAAACGGCCAAGCGCGTGCCCATCACGCCGCCCATCTCGCTCATCAACACGCTGTCGCTGAAGTCCTTCAACACGCTGTATTTCAACAAGCAGTGGAACGATGTGGCGCGCGGCTTGGCGCACTACCGGCCTTTCTTCTACCCGCTGGACGCGCTGCTGGAGTGGAACCGCATCTACGGCCCCAAAGGCTTCTACCAGTACCAGTCGGTGGTGCCGCCCGAGCGTGCGCTGGCAACCACGCGGCAGATGCTGCAAACCATCGCGCACAGCGGCATGGGCTCCTTCCTGGCCGTGCTCAAGCAGTTCGGTGAGCCGCCCTCGCGCGGCATGCTGTCCTTCCCGCAGCCGGGCACCACGCTGGCGCTCGACTTCCCCAATAGCGGCCCCCAGCTGATGCGCCTGTTCGACGAGCTCGACCGCATCGTGCTGGCCGCCGGTGGGCGCCTCTACCCGGCCAAGGATGGGCGCATCGGCGCGGCCATCTTCCAGGCCGGCCACCCGCAGTGGCGGGCTTTTTCTGAATTCGTCGATCCCCGTTTCAGCTCCGGCTTCTGGCGCCGGGTGACGGGCCAAACCAGCGGCCAAATCAGCGGCCATGCCGCGGAGAACCCATGAACAACGTCCTCATCATCGGGGCCACCTCGGCCATCGCCGAAGCCTGCGCCCGCGTCTGGGCCCAGCGCGGCGACCGCGTCTTCCTGGCCGCCCGCGGCGAAGCCCAGCTCAAGTCCGTGGCCGACGACCTGCGCACCCGCGGTGCCAACTTCGTGGGCTTCAAGGTGTTCGATGCCACCGCGTTTGACCAGCACGCCGCGCTGCTGGCCGACGCCACCCAGGCCATGGGCGGGCTGGACACGGTGCTGATCGCGCACGGCACCCTGTCCGACCAGGACCGTGCCCAAAAGGACGTGCCTTACGCGCTCAAGGAAATCGAAATCAACGGCAGCTCGGTGGTGGCGCTCATGACCCTGGCCGGCGAGCAACTGGGCCAGCAAGGCAGGGGCTGCATCGGCGTGATCTCGTCGGTGGCCGGTGACCGCGGTCGCCAGAGCAACTACGTCTATGGCAGCGCCAAGGCCCTGGTGTCGGCGTTCGCCTCGGGCCTGCGCCAGCGCCTGCACAAGGTCGGCGTGTCGGTGGTGACCATCAAGCCCGGCTTCGTGGACACCCCCATGACGGCCCACCTGCCCAAGGGCGGCCCGCTGTGGGCCAAGCCCGATCAGGTCGCGCGCGACATCGTGGGTGGCATGGACAAGGGCCGCAGCATCGTCTACACGCCGGGCTTCTGGCGCTTGATCATGCTGATCATCAAGCACATCCCCGAGTTCGTGTTCGTCAAGCTCAAGCTTTGATTTCCGGGCGGGTGTTCACCGCCACCGCCGGGTTGCCCTGGTAGACGGTCCAGGCGGCCAAGGGCTTGAAAGCCACCGCGCGTGCGGCCAGCACCGCCCCTTCACCGACGATCACGCCCGGGCCCACGAAGGCCTCGGCGCACACCCAGGCACGCCGCCCGATGGCGATGGGCCGTGCGTACAGCGGGAAGGCCGGGTTGCGGTGATCGTGCGTGCCGGTGCACAGGTAGGCGCCTTGCGACACGACCACCATCTCGCCGATCGTCACTGGCGCGATGTTGTAGACCTGCACGCCGGGCGCCAAAGCGGCCAGCGGGGCCATCTCCAGGTGCCAGGGCGCCCAGACCTTCACGCTGGCGTACACGTTCGCTTGCCAAGACACCTTGGCACCGAAGGCGCGCAGCAAGGCCAGGCGCCACAGCCGGGCCTGGGGCGGCGTCCAGCGGGCCAGCAGCAACCACGTCAGCGACCACGCCAGCCGCTTGAGGCGGTTGGCCAGGCTGAAGGTCGGGCCGTCGAAGGCCTTGCGGTCGGTGATGAGGTCGGGCGTGGTCATCGGTGCGCTGGAAGTGCTTGGCCCTCAGTGTGCCAGCAGCCAGCGCGCGGCCTGCAGGCGCCACAGGCGGCCGCCCGCGGTGGTCAGGAAGGCCAGCCAGCCCGACAGGAAGCCGAGTGCGAAGCGCTGCTGGCCCAGGTGCTGGTTGACCATGGCCATGTAGCGCCATGAGCGCGTTTTGCGCAGCCACTGCAGCCCCTGCCAGCGGTGCGTGCTGATGTAGCAGACCGAGGCCACCGTCTTCAGGCGCAGCGGCGACACGCCCTGGGCAATGAGCCGGTCGTACAGGGTGCCCAGCACCGTGGCCATCTGCGGCATCAGCTCACCGGCCTTGTTCAGCGTGGCCGAGGCCTGGCCCGCGTGCACGCGGACGGTCGCCACCTTCACCGGCGAAATCGCCCAGCGCTCGCGGTGTCCCACGCGGCTCCAGAACTCGAAGTCGCCCGCGTAGGGCAGGCGCTGGTCGAACCAGCCGTGCTTGGCCACGATGTGCGTGCGCAGGCTGACGTTCGACAGGTTGCCCGGGATGCAGCCGAACAGGAAGAAATACAGGTCGGACTTGTCGGGCGCGACGATGTCGGGCAACACGTCGCGCTCCAGCCGCGCCAGGCTGGAACCGCCTTCCTCGGCGCCATGGTTGGCACGCAGGAAGGCGATGTCGGCGGGCAACTGTTGCCAGGTGGCCACCAGCCGCGCCAGCGCGCCCGCATCGACCAGCCAGTCGTCCTGGCAGAAGATCTGGGTGATGTCCGTGCGCACCTGCTGGAACAGGAAGTTCAGGTTGCCGAAGATGCCGAGGTTCTTCTCCTGGAAGAAGACCCGGATGCGCGGATCGTTCAGCGAGGCGAGGTACTCGCGCGTGCCGTCCTTGGAGCCGTCATCGCTGATGAACAACGCCCAGTCGGTGTGCGTTTGCGCCAGCACCGAAGCCACGGCTTCTTTCAGGAACTCTCCACCGTTGTAGGTGGGCATCACGATCGACAGGGTCATGGCGTCAGTGTACCGAGCGAGGGATGCCGGCACTCAAGCGCGCGCATCGCCCCAACGCAGCGTCGTGCCCTCTTCGCCTTGGTAGAAGGTGTGGCCGTCGCGGTCCACCACGTACTGCGGCGAGGCGATCACTTCCTTGAACTCGCAGCCGGCGTTCACGCGGGTGTAGTCGAACAGCACCGAGCGCGTCAGCTTGCTGCCGGCGCGCAGCAGGCAGCCGTTGCCCAGCCAGGCCGGGCCTTCGATCTTGGCGCCAGGTTCCACGCAGGAGCCCGAGCCGATGTACACCGGGCCGGTGATCTCGACCGTGTCCCAGTCCACTTTGGTGTTCAGGCCGGTCCACACGCCGGGGCGCAATTCCTTGCCGGGCATGCGCATGTCGGCCACTTCGCCCGACAGCACGCGCTGCAGCACGGTCCAGTAGTCGCTCACGCGGCCGATGTCGATCCAGTGGAAGGGGCGCTTCTGGGCGTAGAAGGGCAGGCCTTGCTTGACCAGCATCGGGAACAGCTCGCTGCCGATGTCGAATTCGCGGTCGCGCGGGATCAACTCCAGCACGGCCGGTTCGAAGAGGTAGATGCCGGTCGAGGCCAAGTTGGAGAGCGCCTCTTCGGGCTTGGGCTTTTCCTGGAAGCTCAGCACGCGGCCTGCCTCGTCGGCCACGACCACGCCGTAGTTCTTGACCTGGTCCTTGGGCACTTCCAGCGTGATGACACTGGCCATGGCGCCCTTGGCTTTGTGCTCGGCCAGCGCGGCGGTGATGTCGAGGTCGATGATGGCGTCACCGCACAACACGATGGTGGTGTCGTCGAAGAAGCCGGAGAAATCCTGGATGCGGCGCATGCCACCGGCCGAGCCCAGCGGCTTGTGCACGATCTCGCCGTGCTCGCGGCGGCCTTCGTAGCTGTAGCCCATCTCGACGCCCCAGCGGTGGCCGTCGCCGAAGTAGTTCTCGATCTTCCAGTGGTGATAGGCCACGTTGACCATGATCTCGCGCACATCGTGGCGGGCCAGTTGCTCGATGATGAATTCGAGCACGGGCTTGCCGAGGATGGGGATCATGGGCTTGGGCATGCCCTTGGTGAGCGGACGGATGCGGGTGCCCTGGCCGGCGGCCAGGATCATGGCTTTGGTCATGATGGATGATGCGAACTGACGAACAGCCGAGATTGGACGCCCGGCAGATGTCATGCTTGTGGCAAGCCCGACGGCTTTGCTTACAAGGCAAGACAAACCGTTCACACGGGCGTACATCCGGGGCGCTATATTCAAGAAAATGTGCAAACAGTCCAGTTTCATGCCGCTCCGCATCCTCCATGTCATCTCTTCGGTGAACCCCCAAGGCGGTGGCCCGATCGAGGGCCTGGTGCAGCTGGCGCGCGTGAACGGGCGGCACGGCCACCACATCGAAGTCGCCAGCCTCGATGACCCCCAGGCCGAGTGGGTCCAGCGCTGCCCGCTGCCCTGCCACGCGATGGGTCCCAGCCATATCGGCAAGTACCGCTACAGCCCGCGCCTGGTGCCCTGGCTCCAGGCCAACCGCGACCGCTATGACGTGGTCATCGTCAATGGCATCTGGCAGTACCACGCCTTCGCGGTGTGGCGGGCGCTGAGCGGCACCAGCACCCCGTACTTCGTGTACACCCACGGCATGCTGGACCCCTGGTTCAAGCGCCGCTACCCGCTCAAGCACCTCAAGAAGTGGTTGTTCTGGCCCTGGGCCGAGTACCGCCTGCTGCGCGACGCCGCGGCCGTGTTTTTCACCTCGGAAGACGAGCGCCGCCTCGCGCGGCAGTCTTTCTGGCTCTACCGCTGCAAGGAAGTCGTCGTCAACTACGGCACCAGCGTGCCGCCGGACGAGGCCGATGCGCAACGCCGGGCCTTCCTGTCGCGCTTCCCCCAACTGGCCGACACGCGCAACCTGCTTTTCCTGGGGCGCCTGCACGAGAAGAAGGGGGTGGACCTGCTGCTGCAGGCCCTGGCCGCCGTGCGCACCCGCCAGCCCGCGCTGACCGAGGGCGTGCGCCTGGTCATGGCCGGCCCCGCCGGCGACGACTACGGCCAGCGCATGCGGCAACTGGCCACGCAACTGGGCCTGGACGATATCACCGTGTGGACGGGCATGGTCTCCGGGCCTGAGAAATGGGGTGCCTTCCGCTGCGCCGAGGCCTTCGCCTTGCCCTCGCACCAGGAGAACTTCGGCATCTCGGTGGCCGAGTCACTGGCCTGCGGCGTGCCGGTGCTCATCAGCAACCAGGTCAACATCTGGCGAGAAATCGAACAAGACCGCGCCGGCCTCGTGGGCGACGACACCCAAGCCGCCACCGAAACGCTGCTCACACAGTGGCTGGCGATGCCTCAGCCCGAGTGGCAGGCCATGCGCGACCATGCGCAAGCCTGCTTCAACGCGCGCTTCCGCATCGACCGGGCTGCCGACTCACTCATCCACGCGATGCTGTCGCAGGCGGTGTCTCTGCCTGGCGGGGCAAAGCCTGTAGCGCCTCCAGAGCCTGCGTCAGCACCTCGTTGACGCCGATGTCCTGCACACCGCTCATGCGGTGGATGACGCGGTGGCCCTGGCCAAACGGGTGCCACACCACGGGGCGGTTGTAGCCGCCGAACAGGCCCACGCAGGGCACGCCCACGCTGGCCGCCAGGTGCATGGGGCCCGAGTCATGGCCGATGAACAGGCTGGCCTGGCGCATGGCCGCGGCGCTCTCGCGCGGGCTCAGGCGGCCGCAGGCGTCCACCACGGGGCCGGGCCATTGGGCCGTGACGCGGCGGGCGCGTTCGCTGTCTTCCTGCGCCCCCACGACCAGCAAGCCGAGGTCGGGGTGGGCGTGGGCCAGGCCATTGAGCAGGGCCATCCAGTTGCCCTCGCCCCAGTCCTTCTCGGCCACCTTGCCCCCCATGTTGATGACCAGGCGCGGCACGCCGTCCAGGTGGGCGGTGATGCGGTCGGCGTTGGCCAGCTCGGCGGGGCTCAGGCGCAGGTCCCAGAGGCCGCGGTCGTGGAGGTTGATGGCCGGGATGCCGCCGCCGGCGCACAGGCTGCGGGCCAGGCGGGCGCATTCGGGCTCCAGTTCGCCCTGTGCGTTGAGCGTCTGCCAGGTCTGCAGCGCGGGCGTGCTGGGCGCACCCACGATGTGTTTGAAGCCGCAGAGCTTGAAGTAGAGGATGTCGCGCCAGACGGCGGCCATGCCGCGCGCCGGGGTCAGGTAGTACAACGTGTCGGCGCCGAGCGTGCGCAGCTGCTTGCGCAGCGCCCACAGGGCCTTCAGCGAGCGCGTGCCCACCGGGTAGGCCAGGGCCTGGTCGATGAGGCCGCTGCCCCCCAGGATGCCTTCCAGCGGCGCGGCCTTGGCGCTCACGGGGAAGTTGGTCAGCACCACACGGCGGGCGCCGGGCGTGGCGCGCTCGATGGCGTGGAAGCAGGGCAGGGCGACCAGGGTGTCACCCAGGCTGCCCAGGCGGTAGATCACGACCGTGCGGGGCGGGGCGGCGGTCGGCGAGGTGGCGGTCATGCAGGTTCCGTGTGATCTTCAAGCAGCGGTGTGGGCCACGGTCTCCAGCGCACACACCACGTGGTAGAGGCTGCTGGCACGCACCGGCTCGGTGCTCCAGGCCCCCTGGGCATCGAGGGATTCGTACCAGCCACCTGCCAGCGGACGCGTCAGGTAGCCCATCAGGCCTGCCATGGCTGCGCTGCAGTGGTCCAGGGACCGTGAGGCCTCCTTTGTATCCGATGCCAGTGACGCCATGATGGCCCAGGCCTTGATGCGCTCGGTTTGCGGCCACAACTTGGCGTTGGCATCGCGCCAAGCGCAGTCCGTGCCCATGCTGTTGATGGCCACGCCGCGCTGGGCGTCCACCCCGCGGGCCTCGGCCAGTTCGACCATGCGCTGTGCGGCGGCCAGGGCATCCGAACGGCCGCGGTGGCGTCCCCAGCGCAGCAGCAGCCAGCCCCACTCGAACTGGTGGCCGGGCTCGACCAGGGTGCCATCGTCGCCTGGCATGGGGTGCCATTCGCCGTCGAAGAGCTCGGTCAGCAGGCCGGAAGGGGCGTCCACCATGCGGGTCAGCGCCAGCTCGGCGATCTCGTCGGCCAGGGCCCACCAGGGGGCTTGCACGGCTTCACTGGCGTGTGCGCCTTGCAAGGCCTCGGCCCATTGCAGGGTGGCCTCGAACAGGTGCATGTGCGGGTTGGCGCGCAGGGGCAGGGTGCGGGGCTGGCCTTCCTCGAAACCGCCCATCGGGTGGCCCCAGCCGGCGCGCAGGGCTGCCAGCAGGCGGGTGGACACGGCCAGCAGCTCCGCGTGCGCCTCGGGGCGGCGGCGGTACACCGTGGCCATGGCGAACAGGGCGAAGGCCTGCTCGTACAAATCGAACTGCACGTTCACCACCTGCCCTTGCGGCGTCACCGAAGACGCGAAGGTGCCATCGGCCTGCAGCAGGCGGTTCAGCAGGAAGTCCAGGCCGTGGGCGATGAGGCTTGAGGTGTCGTGGGGCCATCCCAGGTTTTCCGCGACGGCCCAGACGTAAAGCTGTCGCGCCACGACCCGTGTGCGACGGGGCTCATCGACCGGCTGGCCGTGCGCGTTGAGCTTCTCGGCGAAGCCACCCTGGGTGAGGTCCACGCCGGCAGTGGTCCACAGCGGCATGGCCTGCGTGCGGAACCAGTGCAGGAACTGGCTGCGCTGCGCGCTGAAGGCGGAAGTGGGTGTTGGGTGCATGGCTGTGAGGTGCGTGTAAGAACTGGTAAGGCCAGGGTTGGCCGTGAATTTTCGCCTGTCAACATGTTGGAAACTCGCCGACGATCCGGGTATCGGATGGTGGAAGAGATCATGACTGTGCGTTTGAATGTCAAAAGGTGGTGGTACGCGGTGCCCCTCGCCTTGGTCTTGCAGGCTTGCGGCGGCGGTGGCGGCGCTGCGACCGATGCCAGCAGCGCTGCCGCGCTCGCAGGCAGTGGCGAGGTGGACTCGGCCCGCCTGCGCTCCATCACGGGCCTGACGTCGGCCATCACGTCCACCATCTCGTCCACCTCGTCCACGCAATGGACCCAGATCGGCCCCATCTCTGACCAGGACGCCGCACGCTTCCTCACCCAGGCCACCTTCGGGCCGACGCCTGCGGATGTGGCCAACGTCAAGGCGCTGGGCTACAGCGAGTGGTTCAAGTTGCAGCTCGCCAAGCCACTGCCGGCGCAGAGCTATGTGTCCTACTTCGACATGCGCAATGCGGAGTGGATGGCGTTGCCGGGGGGTGGGGGGCGTGCTGGGCCCACCGACATCACCGACCCCATCTGGCGCAATGCCCTGGTGGGAGAGGACCAACTCCGCCAGCGGGTGGCCCTGGCCTTGTCGGAAATCTTCGTGGTGTCGCTCAACGACACCTGCAACCCCTTCGGCCGCGGCTACGCCTCCTACATGGACATGCTGCAGCGCAATGCGCTGGGCGACTTCCGCCAACTGCTGCAAGACGTCACCCTGCACCCCATCATGGGCTGCTTCCTGTCCCACGTGGCCAACCAGAAGGACGACCCGCTCACCGGTCGCGTGCCCGACGAGAACTTCGCGCGCGAGGTCATGCAGCTGTTCTCCATCGGCCTCTACCAGCTCAACCCCGATGGCACGCCGGTGATGTCGGCCGGCCAGCCCGTGCCCACCTACGGGCCCTCTGACATCGCGGGCCTGGCCCGGGTGTTCACCGGCTTCAGCTGGAATTGCCCCTCACCCACGGAGGATGTGTGCTTCACGCTGGGCACAGCCAAGTCGGGCCCAGATCCGGACAAGTGGATCAAGCCCATGGTGGCCTACGACCGTTTCCACTCCACCCAGGCCAAGACCTTCCTGGGCAAGACCATCGCGGCGCAAGACACGGCCAATGCCTGGGCCAGCCTGCGCTTCGCTCTCGACACACTGGCGGTCCACCCCAATGTGGGGCCCTTCCTGGGCAAGCAGCTGATCCAGCGGCTGGTCACCAGCAACCCCAGCCCGGCCTATGTGGCGCGCGTGGCGGCGGCCTTCAACAACTCGAAGGGCAACATCGGCACCACGGTGCAGGCCGTGCTGATGGACCCAGAAGCACGCAACACCGCCAACGCGCTGGCCAGCGACAGCTTTGGCAAGGTGCGCGAACCCATCCTGCGGATGACGGCTGCGTTGCGTGCCCTGGACGGGCGCTCCATGACGGGCCGCTTCATGGTGGGCTGGACGCCCGAAGCTGACCGCGGCCTGAACCAGGCCCCGCTGATGGCCCCCTCGGTGTTCAATTTCTTCCGTCCTGGCTATGTGGCACCGGGCTCGTTGAGTGCTGCGCGCGGCCTGGCGGCCCCTGAACTGCAAATTGCCAACGAAACCTCGGTGGCGGGCTACGCCAATAACATGCTCGGGCTGCTGACTTACGGGCAGGGCTCGATCCCCAACTTCGGGGCAGGTCTGAATGGCGTGAAGCTGCCCGATGTGTACGTGGACGCGCAGCGCAACGCCAGCAGCAGTTGGCGCACCTTGACCGACTCCCCGGAGCAGTTGGTCGAAACGCTGAACCAGCGGCTCATGTACGGCACCATGTCCGCCAGCCTGCGCCAGGACGTGCTTGCAGTGGTCAAGTCCATCACCGACCCCCACCCTGAAATCCGACAGCCCGATCGCTTCGCCAAAGCCGTGCACATCATCCTGACGTCGCCAGAGTTCCTGGTCCAGCGCTGAGAGAGGTTCCCTGACCGTGTCCCACACTTCCCAAGCCTCTCGCCGCTTGTTCCTTCAGCAAGCCGCTGCCCTCGGCACCCTTGGTGCTGCCGCGCCGATGGCCCTCAACCTGGCCGCACTCGGGCCCGCTGCCGCCGCAGGCGCCGCCGATTACAAAGCTTTGGTGTGCGTGTTCCTGACGGGTGGCAATGATGCCTACAACACCGTGCTGGCCACCGACACCGACAGCTGGAACGTCTACAAGGCAGCCCGCAAACCGGGCAACGACGGCATCTCGCTGCTCAAAGACATCGCGCCCGATGCGGCTGCGCCCGCGTGCACTCCCGCCTGGCTGGGTGGTGTGCGTGCCATTCAGCCGGTCAATGCGCAGGGGCGCGGCTTTGCGCTGCACCCCAGCCTGGGTCAGATGCAGCGCTTGTTCAATACCGACAAGCGCCTGGCCATCCTCAGCAACGTGGGCACCCTGGCGGAACCCGTGGACCGGGCCACCTATGTCGCAGGCAAGGCCAAGTTGCCTGACCCGCTGTTCTCTCACAACGACCAGGCCAGCCAATGGTTGGCCATGGCGCGCGAGGGGGCGTCGCAAGGTTGGGGTGGGCGGTTGGCCGATGCCTTCGCGGCCGACAACAACCAGTCCCTGTTCACCGCCGTGTCGGTGGCGGGCAATGCGGTGTGGTTGTCGGGCAAGACGGTGCGGCAGTACAGCACCAACCCATCGGGTGCCATCAAGTACGGGTTCTCGCGCGATGCCGCAGGCATTGAGCGCATCGGTGGCAGTGTCGAGGCGGCGGCGGCCATCAAACGGCAGGCCATCCAGCCTGGCACCAACCATGTGTTGATGAAAGACCTCGCCGCCATCCACCAGGCCAGCATCCAGGCCGAGGCGCAATTGGCGAGTGCCTTGCCCAACCTGGAATCGGCGCCCTATGGCCCGGCGTCGGTGCTGGACCTGCAGTTGCCAGGTGGTGGCAAGGTGCGTGGCGGCCTCGCTGACCAACTCCGCATGGTTGCGGCCATGATCTCGGCCGGGCAGAAGCTCGGCCTCAAACGCCAGGTATTTTTCGTCGCGCTTCCAGGATTCGACACCCACAACGGCCAGAACACCCGCCACACCCAGTTGATGGCCCAGCTCGACCACGGCCTGGCCTACTTCGACAACGTCTTGCAGTCCTTGGGCCTGGGCAACCAAGTCACCACCTTCACCGCGTCTGACTTTGGCCGCACCTTCACCAGCAATGGCGATGGCACCGACCACGGCTGGGGCAGCCACCAGTTCGTGATGGGCGGTGCGGTCAAGGGCGGTGACATCCACGGGGCCTTCCCGGTGTTCACCACCAAGAACGCGCAGAACAACGACTTCCCGGGCAGCCCCGACCAGCTCTACAACGGTGTGCTCCTGCCCAAACAGTCTGCCGTGCAGATGGGCGCGACTCTGGGCCGCTGGTTCGGCCTGAGCGGCACGCAGCTGGCCGATGTGTTCCCCACGCTGGGCCGCTTTGGCAGCGCTGACCTGGGCTTCATGAAGGCGTGATGTGCCCACGTTAGGATGTCGCACCGCCGGGGCCCCACCTGGCACGACATCCCATGGACGCCTGCCGCATCACCCTGCCCGAAGCGCCGCACCAGCCGGTGCACCTCGCTTTCAGCGACTTCAACCGCCTGCGCTGGGCGCTGGAAGCGCTGCGGGCGAACCCAGCCTTGCGGCAGCACGTGTTGGCCGATGCGCCTGAGCCCCGTCTCACCGACAGCATCGCCTTGAACGGCGGTACCCGCTTGCCCTGGTCGGGCTCTGCCACCCACGTGGTGCTGTGGGATGGGCTCAACAGCCTGATCGAATGGCAAACACAGGGGCAAACACAGGGCCAAGCCACGCCCACCGTGCTGTACGTGGGCCAGTTGCCCGAAGCCGAGGCCGCCATGCCGGCCGGTGCGCAGCCCCTCTACCCACGCGGTGACGCCGGCCTGCCCCCAACCGCAGCCTTCCCCATGCCCGCACCCGTGCGCCTGCGCGCCTGGGCCCGCCGCACCCTGCGGCCCTGGGTGCAGCGACTGCGCCAGCCAGAGGCCCACCGGGCCTTGTCAGAAGGCGGCTGCCTGGTGTTCTGTGGGGCCGTGCGCCACAACCGCATGCTGCTGGACGACAGCTTCCGCGGCGCCCACCTGCCCGCCCTGCGCGCCGAGCTCGACGACCTGATCGGCCTGCCTTGGCGCACCGAACCGGCGCGGGCCCAGGCCCGCATCTGCCAGGCGATCACCCAGTTACAGTGCGCAGCACAGGCCTTGCAGCCAGCGCCGAGCGCCACCCACGCCGCAGAGTGGGCCTGCCTCTTCAATGTGCTGAACCTGCTGCACCGCCAGCACACCCTGTCGCTGCTGGCCCAGCAGACCGAGCGCCTGCGCGTGATCGAGTTCGGCCAGCAGCCGCACTTCGACCCCTACGACGCCGCCGCCTACGAAGGCAATGCCTTCCTGGACTTCGGCAGCACCGTGGGCACCGAGTGCCTCTACCCGCGCCGCATCGACATCGAGCGCAACGGCAAGGCCGTGGTGGCCTTGCGCCTGCTGGCGCCGGGCGAGTCCGTCTCCGGCTGGTTGCAGCATCAAGGCGCAGCGGGCTTTGCGCGGCAGTCCGAGGCCGATGCCGAGCGCGCTCTGGCGGCGCTGCGGGCGCTGCCCGGCGAGAAGGGCCGCTGAGTGGCGGCCCGCCAACGCATCACTGCCGCCCTGGCGGCCAATGGCTTCGGCCAGCTCGTGACCATCGGCACGCAGCTGCTGTTGACCCCGCTGTACTTCCGTCACTGGGGGGCGGGCCTGTATGGCGAGTGGCTGATCCTCTCGGCCATCCCGGCCTACCTGGCGCTGGCCGACCTGGGTGTGAGTTCCGCGGCCGGCAACGAGATGGCCATGCGCGCAGGCGCGGGCAACCTCACCGGTGCGCAGCAGACCTTCCGCGGCGCCCGCAGCGTGGCCCGCATGGCCGCGGCCCTGGCCGTGTTGCTCGGTGTGGTGCTGGCGCTGTGCTGCTGGGGCCTGGGCTGGCCGGCGCTGTCGCACATCCCGGGCCCTGACGCGGCCCTCATCCTGCTCATGCTGAGCCTGCAGGTGGCGCTGGGCTTCTCGGGCAGCGTGGTGCAAGCGGGCTTCCGCTGTGCCGGCTTCAACGGCCTGGGCACCACCTGGGCCAACCTGGCCCGGCTGGCCGAGGCCCTGGCCTGTGCCCTGGCCTTGGGGCTGGGCCAATCGGCCTTGACGCTGTGCGCGGCCACGCTGGTGGTGCGTGCGCTGATGCTGGTGTGGCAATGGGCCTTGCTGCGGCGGCGTTGCACCTGGTTGTTCCAGCCCGCGGTGCCTGCCGACCCCCACATGCTGCGCCGCCTGCTGTGGCCCTCGCTGGCCTTCATGGCTTTCCCGGTGGCCTATGCCCTGGCCTTGCAGGGGCCTGTTCTGCTCATTGGCAGCCTGTACGGCAGCGCGGCGGTGGCGGTGTTCTCGGCCATGCGCACGCTGGCGCGCTTGCCGGTGCAGCTCACCAACGTGCTGAACAACGCCGTGTCGCCCGAGGTGTCACGCGCGCATGGCGAGGGCGATCAGGGCAAGGTTCGACGCCTGCACCGCACCGCCTGGGCGCTCACCGCCGGTCTGGGCCTGCTGGCCTGCCTGGCGCTGGGCATGCTGGGCCCCTGGATCAGCCAAGCGTGGCTGGGCCATGGCCACCACGACCAGAGCACCCTGCTGTGGCTGCTGGCGGTGTCGTGGGTCTCGGCGGTGTGGAACGTGAGCTCCATCGTGCTGACGGCCACCAACACCCACGTGCGCCTGAGCGTGATCTTCCTGGGCGCGAACACCGTGGGCCTGGGCCTGGCGGCGCTGGCCGGCAGCTGGGGCGGCATGCCGGGGTTGCTGGCGGCCTTGCTGCTGGTGGAAGTGACGATGCTGGCGTGGGTGTTGCCTGCGGCTTGGCGGGCGTCGGGGGATGGGGCAAGTGCTTTCACTCGGGGGCGTTGAGTCACGGGTGGTTTGCAAGTGGCTGCAACCGCGCCTTCAACCACTGCGCCAACGGTGGTTCGATGTGCCTTGCGATGACCGTTGCCATCAACAGGATGGCTGTCACGCTGATGAGGGTCGCGCTGTTGTTGGGCACGCCTTGGCCGCGCAACGCGTCTTTGAGCAGCAGACCACCGTTGTTGTGCAGCAAGTACAGAGGGAAGGTCAGCAAACCGAGTTGTCGCACCAGACCAGATGGTAGCCAAGCGTTGATCCAGCGTGTCACGCGATCTGTTGAGCCGAAGCCAATGCTGAACAGGCCGAGCAACCAGATGCCGAGAACGAGGGCGCCAGAAGCTGACCATTACGTGGGCTCCTCCCACGAGCCGTTCGAGCGCTGCTTCACGGCGGTGGAACCCTACCAATCCGGCACGCGCTCGCCACGGGTGGTGGGTGAGTTCTGTGAGCCGCCGATGGCGCGCTTCACCCTCGGCGGTGTCGAGACCTTGATCTACAAAGTGCTTCGGCACTGAGGCTTTGGCGCACTGGCACTTCAAGTGCCGTCTTTCCCCCTCCGGAAGTGATCTTTTTTGTCGCCCTGCGCCTCTGTTCGCGCTTTGTGCGCCGAAGTTGCCGCTCCTGAATGACAACGACGCCCCAAAAAGGGGCGTCGTTTGCGCGAAGCGACTCAAAAATCGCGTCGCCTTGGGCCAGGCTTGTCGTGAAAAGCGCCGACTCTGACCCTTGCGCGTGCCGAGCTTCGCGCTTTATGCGGCATTGCTGGCGCTGGCCGGCGCAGAGATCGCTCCGGGCGATCCACCTTCCGTGGCGGCGGTGTCATCGGCGGCGCTGCGACCGCGGCGGCTGAAGCGGCTGGCGATGGTTTCGCGCAGCGGTGCGAGGCCGCTGCCCTTGCCCAGCATCTTCAACAGGCTGTACCCCTCCAGCGAGGTGCTCATGACGTCACTGCCCAGGGCGGTGGTGGTGTCTTCGCAGCGGCCGGCCAGGCGTTGCAGGCGCAGGGTGCGGCGGCGCAGGGCGTCGAGTTGGTCCAGGTCGGCCTGGGCGTCGTCGAGGCCCACGCTGGCGGGGATGAAGTTGCGGTTCTCGTTCATGGCCATCAGGGTCTGGCGGCAGAAGGCTTCCGACTTCTCGCCCATGCGGACCAGGCCGCGGCGCTCTTCAACGCTCAGGTCGATCAAGGTCGCCAGGCGGGTTTCCAGAGTCGTCAGCGCGCCATCGATGGCGGCGTAGTCCTCTGCGGTCAGGGTCAGTTGGATCAAATTTTGACTCATCTCTGTCTTTCGTTGTACTGCGTTGGTGGCCGCCGCGGCCCCTTGCCGGGAGGTCGGTGGCACCTTAGCCAAACCATGGTGGGCACGCATCCCACTGAAGGGTGTGTGTGTCGGGCGAGGATCCCCGAGATCAAGGGCGGTGCGTCATGGGATTGCCGTCACTTCCTGACACACTGGCTGGCTTCTGAGCCGCACGCCGTTGGGTGATTTCCTGCGCGACCTGTCCATGCAAGCCCCTCACACCTCACACATGCAGTACCGCCCCGAAATCGACGGCCTCCGGTCGGTGGCCGTGCTGCCCGTCATCCTCTCGCACGCCGGCTTCAAGATCTTCCACGGGGGTTTCGTGGGCGTGGACGTGTTCTTCGTGATCAGCGGTTTTCTGATCACCTCCATCCTGCTGGCCGAGACATCGCAAGGGCGCTTCAGCCTGCTGACGTTCTACGAGCGCAGAGCCCGGCGCATCCTGCCCGCGCTGTTCGTGGTCATGGCCGCGTGCCTGCCCGTCGCCTACTGGGGCATGCTGCCCAACGAGTTCAAGAACTTCGGGCAGTCCCTGGTGGCGACCTCGCTGTTTGCCAACAACGTGCTGTTGATGGTGACCTCGGGTTACTGGTCGCTGGCGTCCGAGTTCAAGCCCCTGCTGCACACATGGAGCCTGGGCGTGGAGGAGCAGTTCTACATCCTCTTCCCCTTGTTGCTGATGCTGTGCCGGCGCTGGCGCCCCGCGGCGCTCATGGCCCTGTTCGCGTTGCTGGCGCTGCTCAGCCTGGCGGCGGCAGAGTGGGGTTCGCGTGCCTGGCCCAATGCGGCCTTCTACCTGCTGCCCACCCGCGCGTGGGAACTGTTGATGGGCTCGATGGCCGCGGCGCTTCCTCTGCTGCGCCCGCAGCCCGTGCTGTCTGCCGGGTTGCGCCAAAGCTTGAGCCTGGCAGGCCTGGCCATGATCGTGGTGTCTGTTCTCACGTTCGACGAGTCCGTGCCATCGCCCAGCTTGCTCATCTTGTTGCCCACGCTGGGGGCGGTGCTGATCATCGTGTGTGCCACGCCGGGCACCTGGGTACAGCGCCTGCTGGCGAGCAAGGTGCCTGTCACCATCGGGCTGATCAGCTACAGCGCCTACCTCTGGCACCAGCCCTTGTTCGCGTTCGCGCGCATCCTTGAGGCAGAGGCGCCAACGCCCAGCTTGATGCTTGCCCTCAGCGTGCTGTCCTTGCTGCTGGCTTACCTGAGTTGGCGTTTCATCGAGGCCCCTTTCCGGGCCAAGGGCCGGGTCAGCCGCGCCATGGTGTTCGGCGGTGCGCTGGTGGGTTCGCTGTGCTTCGTGGCCGTGGGCGGCTACCTGCAACTGCGCCAGGGCATGCCGGAGCGCGTGTTCGAAGCCTCAGTGGCACAGCAGCCGGGGATGTACATCGGCTACAACGAACGCGTCTTCCGATACGCTGCAAACTCGTTCGTGAGGGCCGAAGCGCGCAAGGTGCTTGTGCAGGGGAACAGCTACGCACGTGATTTCGTGAACATGAACTTGGAAGTGTTCGACACCAGAGGGCTGGAGTTTGTTTACCGCAACGACTTTCCGGAGTGCTTCAGCGAAGTGAAGGCCGAGATGCGCAGGCTCTACGAGCAGGCTGAGGTCATTGTCTTTGCTTCGGGAGATCCAAAGGTTCGTTGCATAGACGAAGACATCGCTCAGGCGCGGCGGGATGGCAAAGCAGTTTTCTATCTGGGTAGCAAGCACTTTGGATACAACCTGAACTGGTTGGCCCGTAAGAGTGGCTCAGAGAGGGTGCTTCAGGGCAATCCAGTGATGCCCGTGTATGAAGCCGAAGAGCGTGCATTGCGGCAACGCGTTCCGCTGGCGCATTACTTGCCCATCTATGAGCATGTGCTTCTGCCCGATGGCCTCATGCCCGTGACCGATGCGAAGGCGCGCTTGCTGACCCCTGATCGAGGCCATTTGACACGTGCGGGTGCCGTGTATCTGGGGCAGCGTGTGCTCTGGGGATCGACCTATGAACGTGCGTTGAAAAACCCGCCGAGAGTGACGGAAGACTGACTCCCAAACGCGAATTCGCTCTTCGGGTGCGTAGCCCCTCTATCGACATCCTATTGTTCAGTTCGAAAGGTATCCAGTGTCTGCACCGCTTCCCCTGTCGGAACAGGAACGACAACCGAAAGTCAAAGAGTTGCCCATATTTGCAGTTTTTGCCTTTGTGGCATTTCTTGCAACTTTGGTGGCGTTGATCCCGACGCAACGCTACACCACGTCTCTGTTCGAGTTGTCCAATTGGGTGGGGCCAGCCACCAAGAGCCTTCTGGAGAATGGTTCCTTGCAGGTCATGCCAGGCATGTCCGGTGCGCGGATGCCCATGGCCTCGCTGTATGTTGCAGGTGCGTATTTGGTGATGGGGGACCACATCACTTGGGTGGTAGGTTTCAAGGCATTGCTGTTGCTGGCATGTCTTTGCTTGATCGTTCGGAAGTTCTCAGTGCACATGCCTAAAAGCGGGCCTCGCGCATGGTGGTGTCTCGTCTTGCTGTTGAGCCCCATGGTGTGCACAGCAACACTGGCCAATCTGGTGAACCTTCAGGTGGAGGAGGGGTATGCGCTGGTGCCTTTCACCGCCTTGTGCGCCCACTTGTTCCGGCCGCGGCCAGTGCATGGGGACAGTGTTGCTGGCGCAGGCTCGGCCATTGCCACCGGGTGCCTGATGTCTCTGTTGTTATTGACCAAAAGCGCGTACCTGCCACTGTGTATGGTGCTGCTGGTTGGCTATTTCTGGCTTGGTGCCACACGCGCCCATGTGGCGATCATGGCGGCACTGTTGGGTGTGACCATGCTCGCGTGGGCCAGTTACCAATGGAGTTCCAGCGGGCGCTTCACCATCGGAACCAGCGTGGATGGATTGAATTTTTACAAGGGCAACAACCCCCAATTCTTAGAGCGGTATCCGCCCGTGCCCGGTACCACGCTGGATCAGTACGATGAAGAGATCCTGGCGCAGTTTCCTTCGGAAAACGAATGGGCGAGGAACGATGATTTCAAACATGCGGCCATCCAGTACATCGTGACGCACCCGGTGGAAACGGTGATCGGTGTTGCCAGGAAGTTCTATTATTCGGCCGTTGCCTTGCAGAAATATGGGTCCAGCGCTTCCGGGAAATGGCAGGAGCGGCTGGAGTTCCTGGGCTTGTTGATTACTCGCGCGCTGTTCTTCGGTGCGCTGCTGGTCGCGCTTCGCGACGTGTGGCAACGTTCAGCCCATTCGCGGCATGGATGGCTGTTTTTGGCCATAGTAGGTGCAACGTTGCTGCCCTATCTTGCAGGCTTTGCGTACACACGTCATGTTGGCATTCTGATCTTTCCTTGTGCCTTGTTCTTGGCTGGCCGCCTAGCGGAAAGTACTCAGTGATCGCTTTGACTCGGTGGTGGCGGCGCATGCCCATCACGGATGCCCAAGGCCACTTGCTGACACCTGACCGGGTGCATCTGACTCAGCATGGCGCGGTGTACATCGGGCCGCGCGTGTTCCATGACACGGCCTATGAGCAGGCGCTGGGTAGGCCGCGCAGACGTTGAGTACTCGTCACTCGTTTGGTGATGCGGGCAGCCGCCACAACCGCAGAGGCGACGGTTGTGCGTAGGCCGCCGGGTTCATGAACCAGCCCACGTTGTGGGCGTCGAAAGATTGCACCATCACGGCACCTGGCTCCGGCGCCTCACCCCAGATGAAGTACCGCGCACCTTCGGCACGCGCCCAGGCCACTCGGGCTTTCTCGTCATACAGGAAGCGGCTGGCCGAGGGGCGCGTGATGCCGCCCACATCCACCAGTTCGTGGTCGCGCAGCAAGTAGCCAAACTGACCGATGGCGTACACGGCAATGGGGGTGCCGGGCGGCAGGGTGGCCTCGATGTGTGCTGCCATGCGCGCAGTGCTGCCGATCAATTCGATCTTGTTGCGCATGTGCGGGACGACCAGCAGAAGGCTGACGCCCGCACCCAGTGCCACCGACCCCGCTGCGAAGCTCCGCAAGACCGTGAGGCCAACTCGCAGCACACCCATGGCGTACGCGACGGCGAGCAGCCCCGGCGCCACCACCAGGACATAGCGTGTCTGCACATGGGTGTGGTTGACCATGTAGAAGACACCAACAAGCAACACCCAGGCGAGCAGCGGCAGCGCGGTGTACGGCACGCCATGCCAGGCCCGGCGAATGGCTGAGCTTTCGGTGTCATGAACGGGCTTGCGCAGGCCTGACACCGCGAGTGCGACACCCAGCAGGATCAGGCCAGGAAAGCCCAATGCGCTCACCTGCAACAGGCGCAGAGAAACCCAGGTGCCCGGCGGCGCCTGCTTGGCTGCATTGGTGTTGGGCATCACGTGGCCGAAGGTGTCCAGCGCATAGGTGGCCCACACGCCCAGGGGCCAGGACACCGCAACCAAGATGGCGACAGCTGTCCAGAAGCGGGTGCTGGGCGACCTGCCCTGCAAGACAGATTTCGCCTGCCACAGGAGGAAGGGGGCGCCGGCGATGAACATGAGCAGCAACTCAGGCCGCAACAGCGGGCCCAGACCCAGGCACACGGCCGCAGCCAGCAAGGTGCCGTGGCTGGCACGGCGTGGCATGAGCAGCGACGACTGCAGCATCACCCAGCCTGCTGCAGCCACAGCCTCCATGCCCGAAAACGCCCAGTAGCAGAAGTAGGGGCTGCTGACGAACAAGGCGAGGGGCCAGTCTCGGTGGCCCCCGGGCGGCAAGGTCAGGTCTTCAAGCAGCAGGCGAGTGAAGCGCCACAGCATGCCCAAGGTGGCAACACAGCACAGCAGCGTCAACAACTTGCTGACCCACAGGCCAGGCACGCCCAGCTTCATGGGCAAGGCCAGCCCAAGCACCCACAGGGGCGAGGTGTCGCCATTGCTCAGGCGGTTGTTGAACATGAAGCCATGGCCTTCGGCCAGGCTGCGCGCGTACTCCAGGTGGATGTAGGCGTCGTCTTCCCAGTAGGGCCATGTGAACCAAAGCCAGGCCGAAACCCAGGCCAGTGACAGAGCGAGGAGCCAGCGCTGACTTTGCATGGGTTCAGCCAGATCGGGCCATGCGCATCATGGGTTGCTCAACCCACTTGAAGCTCAGGTGGGACACCAGCAGCGTCAGCCCCAGCGACACCAGCACCTGTGCGCCGAAGTTGGGCAGCGGCAGTGCGGCGGTCGCGGCCAGCGCCAGCGGGTGCCACAGGTACACCGAATACGAGATGTCGCCCAGCCATTCGCCCAGGGCGGAGCGCCATTGCCGCAGGCCCGAGAACAAGAACAGGCCCACCAACGCTGCGCAGAAGAAGGGCAGCACGAAGCGCTTGTAGTTCAAGGCCAGTGACGGCTGGTGCCACAGGAAGGTGCCGGCCCAGATGCCCAGCAGCACCGCCGGCAGCAACCAGGTGCGCGACAGCAGCGCGCGCAGCCACGGAGCGTGGCCGCGCACCGCGATCTCGGCCAGCAGCATGCCCAGCGTCCACTTCCAGAACAGGCCGGGCGCCATGTGTTGCCACATCACGCGGATCTCGCCTGCTTGCGTGAGCGCGGTGGCTCCGAAGAAGAACACCATGCCCAACACCCAGGTGCCGCCGAACACGGCCCACGGCTGCCATCCGCGTGTGAGGCGCAGCAGCAACGGGTACAGGGCATAGAAGTGCAGCTCGACCACCACCGTCCAGAAGATGGCGTTGATGGACTGGTACTCACCTGGCACGAAGCTGCTGAAGAAGAACAGGTGCGAGACGAAGCCCAGCCACGTGGCTTCGCTGATCATGTTCGAGCCCAGATGCTGGCTGGCCAGGGCGTATGCCACCAGGGCCAGCACATAGGCCGGCACGATGCGCAGGAAGCGGCGGCGCGCGTACTGGGCCCAGTCCTGCTGCCCCGAGCGTTCGCGTTCGCGCAGCCCGCCCATGTGGATCAGGAAGCCGCTCAGCACGAAGAACACGGCCACGCCGACCACACCGAGCAGCTCCAACGCCTGGCCAGCCCAGCCCATGGCGTCGGGGTGCAGGAACTGCTGCGTGAGGTGGGCCACGTACACGGCCAGGGCCGACATGCCGCGCAGGATGTCGAGCGCCTGGAGGTGCAGGCGGGGAGATGCGGGTGCATTCATGTGCGGGCCTGGCAGCGGTAAAGGTCGAAGTGGTCGGTCTGCGTCACGCGCACAAAGCGTGCAGCGAAGGCCAGGCGAACGGCGTCACTGAACAAGGGGCGCCCGCTGTAGCCGCTGAGGGTGGCGAAAGCCGGCTCGCCCCTTGGCACAGCGAGGTGAGGGATACGGCATTGGCTCAGGGCCTCTGCGAGGGGTGCATCTTGGACGCCAGCCCATTGCAGGTCGATGAAAGCGGGCACGTCGATTTGCCGCACGCCCAGCTGCTCCAGGTCGATGCGCAGGTAGCTGAGTTCATAGCCTTGTTCAGCGCCTGTGGCCAGCACCAGGCCCGGATGGCCGCTGGCAAGTTCACGCAATTCCACCCTGGCCTGTGCCATGTCGTTGCGCTGCTGCAGATGGTGCCGGAGGCCGGGCGCCAGGCTGAACGCCGTGCTGACCGCCAGGCTGAGCAAGGGCAGCAGGGCCATGAGTGTGGCGCGAGGGTGGCGCTTGGACGCATCGCGCTGGGTCAGCAAGGGGTCCAGCATCTGGGCATGCAGCACCACGAAGGGCAGAAGATGCCAGCAGCCTGCCCCTTTCTTGGCACCCAACACCGCCACCAGCAACTCCAGCGCCGCGATGCCCAGTATGGGGCGCCACGGGCAGCGCAACACCAGCAATGGCAGCCACAACGCGAGCAGGAAGATGCCGTTGTCCAGCAGGATGCGCGGCTCGATGCCGTGCAGGCTGGCCAACTTCAGGAAGTGCAGGTAGCCTGGCAGGCTGATGCCGGGCAGCAGGAACCAGGGCAGGGCCGTGACCAGCGAGGCGATGGCGATGCGCAGCCACAGCGTGGGACGCTGCAGCCAGTCAGGTTGGCTCCAGACGAACACCGCAGCGATGTACAGCACCCCATGCACCTTCAGCGAGGCGGCCAGGCCGGCCAGCAAGCCCAGCAGCCAGGCACGCTGACGGACGTCTTGCATGCCCATGCAGCGGCACGCCAACGCCGTGAGCAACAACAGATGGGGCTCTGCCCGGTTGAAGAACAGCAGGTCGAAAGCGCCGAGGAAGCCGAGGAACAGCCATGCCCGGCGGTCACGCACTTGCGTGGCGCACAGGCCCACGGCTGCCACGGTGCTGGCCAAGGCCAGCAGCTTGCTGCCCAGGAAGGCATCCAGGGGCAAGCTCAGCGTCAAGGCGTTGAGCACGGCCAGCAAGGGGCCATAGAGCAGCCCGTCCATGGTGTAGCCCAGGTCGGTGGGGTACAGCGGCAGGCCGCGCCGCACATGCTCGCCGAGCACCAGCACCGAGGCCTCCACGTGATCGGCGTGTGTGGGGTAAGCCATGTAAGCCGCGGCATACAGCGCGGCACAGGTCAGCAACCACCAGGGCAGCGCTGGGGTGGCCGCACGCAACAGGCGTTGCAGCGGTGTGGCCAGCGATGGGATGCGCGCCAGCCCTTGCACCAGCAGCCAGGCCAACACGAACAGCGCGGCACCGCGCTGCAAGGTGGCGGCTTTGCCGATCAGGTGCCAGGCGTCCATGGTCAGCGCAGCAGACCTGCGCGCTCCAGCGCGTCCTGCACCTTGCGGTAAGCGCTGCGCAAGCCTTTGTAGATGGCCGTGTCACGCAGCTTCAGTGGCTCCAACACGTTCAGGATCATCCGGTCCATGCGGTTCTTGTCCGAGGCCAGCCGGATGCTCTCGCCATGCTGCAAGTGGTCGAAGGCGTTGATTTCGGTGGGGTGCAAGAAGGCCACGAACAGCTCGGACTGGGCGTCCATGCGGTCTTCGTAATCGCGCTCGGTCCGCTCCATCTGGATGCCTTCGGCGTAGTAGCCCACCACGTGCTCGTGCAGTTCGCGGCGACGCACGTGCGGCTGGTCCGAGTACACGCGGCGGCGCGGCGGCACGGCCTTCAGCGCTTCGTAAGCCGGCGAGGTGTGGTCGGCCACCCAGTAGCGCACACCTTGCACTTCTTTCTCGATGAGCGGGAAGTGGCCGGGCTCACCATGCAGACGCACCATGCCCACGCTGGGGTCGGCTTCCAGGATGGCCACCGAATCCAGCACGGCCTGCACGTTCAGCAGCATGCAGTCGTCTTGCACCATCAGCTGGTACTTGCTGTCGCAGGCGCGCAGGCCCTTGTTGTTGTTGCGGCCCAGGCCGCCGTTTTTGGGGGCGCTCACCACCTGGTCAAAGCCCATGCGGGCGATGGCAGATTGGTGCACTTCGGTGCTGCAGTCGTCCGAGCAAATCACCCTCACGCCCTGCAGTTGCGGCTGCTGGCGGATGCGCTCCAGCGACTGCGCGAGCAGGTGTGAGCGGTTGTAGGTGATGAAGACCACTTGCAGGTCTTGGGGCTGGAAGGGCATGGTGTGTTCAGGTCGAAGGCAGGGCGCGGCGATCACGCCACAGGCTCCACAGCAGGGCGCACAGGGTGACGGCCGACGCGGGCAAAAGCAGGTGGCTGAGCTGGTGCGTCCAGTGCGACATCGCCCACATGGACGCCACCGCCAGGCCCACGGCGAACAGCTGGAAGCTGGTGTCGCGGCTGTGCTGGTTGGTGGACGAGCTCAGGCAGATGCGGTGGCGCATGAAGGACTCGAACACCGCATCCAACAGCAGGATCGCGAAAAGGATGTGAAATTCCGGCGGCAATTGCTTCAGCCACAGCGCGTACACGGTCGGGCCCAGCAGCATGCCGCCCAGGGCATAGGCCGCGAACAGCGCGGCGATCATCCACTGGCCCTTGCGGTAGAGGCGCTCCACGGTGGCGTGCTCGCCCGCGGCCTGCAGGCGGGTGTACTCGGTGTAGAGCGAGAAGCTGATTTGAGAGCTGATCTGCAGCGGCAGGCGCGACAGGGTGCGCACCGTGGTGTAGGCCACCACCGCGGTGAGGCCCGCTGAGGGCGCGATCACCATCAGGGGCACTTGCAGCGCGATGAACATGATCAGCGGGTTGACCGCGTACATCAGCGAAGGCAACACCAGGTGCTTGAAGGGCATGAAGCCGCGCCAAGAACCGCGTGCCAGCTCCGGCGTCAGGCGAAGGGCCTGCACGGTGGTGGCGCACATGGTCAGGGCGCGCAGACCCAGCATGGCCAGGGCCATCAGGCGGAAGTCGTTGAGCGGGATCAGCGCCAGCAGCACGCCGATTTCCACGGCCTTGCTGACCAGGCCGAACAGCTGGAACTGGTCGTAGCGGCCGGCGATTTTGTAGCTCGACGACATCAGCTCCGACATGAAGCCCGACAGCACGTAGGCGCACAGCAGCAGCATGGTGAGGTGGAACTCGGCATCGCCAGCACCTTGCGGTCCGGCGCTGTAGCGCCAGCCCACGATGGCTGCGGCCACCAGCATCACCATGCCCATGAGCCCGCCGATGACCTTCACGCCCGTTTTGAACGAGCGCGCGGCCAAGGCGTTGTCACCCGAGGCGTGGTGCTTGTAGACGTCGGTGGAAAACGCCGCCGACACGCCCAGGTCGAACATCGCCAGCGAGGTGGGGATGGTGAACAGGTAGAGCCAGGCGCCGTAGCGCTCGGTGCCCAGCGCGTGGATGAACAGCGGCGGGATGAGGAAGTTGGTCAGCAGCGTCAGGCCGTTGCCGATCATGCCGACCGAGAACACCCGGCGCAGGCGGCGCAGGGTGGCGCCATGGTCGGCGTGGGCACTCACGGTCACGTCGCGCCCCTCACTGCCGCACGCGGGTGACGGCGGGTGTGGGCAGCAGTTCCTGGCAGTTTTGTTCGAACTGGCCCAGCACGCCTTCCAGGGCCAGGTGGTCTTCGGCGTGGCGGCGGCCCTGGGCGCCCAGGTGCTTGCGTCGATCGGCATCGTCCACCAGGGCCAGCACGGCCTCGGCCAGGCGGGGTGCGTCTTCGGGCGGCACCACGGCGCCGCACTGCGACACCACCTTGGCCAGCTCGGTGCCAGCGCGGCAGGTGGCGATGACCGGGCGGCCACTGGCCAGCATGCCGGCCAGCTTGGAGGGCAGCACGAGGTCTTCAGCCTCGGGGCTTTGGGGCAGCAGGTGGATGTCGGCCAGGCCCAGCCATTCGCTCAGACGCTCGGCCGGCTGCAGGGGCAGGAAGCGCACATTGGGCAGGCCTTCGGCTTCGGCCTGCAACTGCGGCTTCATGACGCCGTCGCCACCGATGACGAAGAGGATGTCGCTGCGGTGGGCCAGCAGGCGTGCGACCTGGGGGATGACGCTCAGGCCTTGCTTGCCGCCCAGGGTGCCGGAGAACAGCACGACCTTGGTGTCAGGCGCGATGCCCAGTTCGGCCCGGTAGCTGCTGGGCCGGTTCAGCGTCTGGATGTGGGCGATGTCCACCCAGTTGGGGAAGTGGCGGATGCGGTCTTCGTGCACGCCCTTGAGGCGCAGGCCATCGACCATGCGCTCCGAGATGGACGAGACCACGTCGAAGCGGCGCAGCAGGCGGCACTCCAGCCAGGACACCACGCGGCGCTGGCGGGCGCCCTTGAGCAGGCCCATGTTGAAGGCGACATCGACCTCGAAGTCCTGGATGTGCAGCCAGGCGCGTGCGCCCGACAAGCGTGCCACGGCGTGCGCGGCCGGCGCATTGACCAGGGCCGGGGCCACGCAGACCACCACGTCGGGGCGCCACAGCACCTGCCACAGGGCCACGGGCAGCGAGGTGATGGCGAAGCTCAGCAGGTGCAGCACGCGCTTGAGGCCGCCCGGGTTGGCCGGCACCCACAGCGGCGCGCGCCAGACGTCCACGCCTTGCCAGGTCTCACGGCGCCAGGTGGGCGACGCGTAGCCCTCGGCCAGCTTCCAGTTCGGGTAGTAGGGCGGGGCGCAAATGACGCGCACCTGGTGGCCCTGGCTCACCAGCCAGCGGGCCATCTCGCCCGAGTACTTGCCGATGCCCGTGGGCTCGGGTGCGAAGTTGGCGCTGTAGAGGACGATCTTCATGAACCGGGCCCCTGAATTTCTCGCATCTCTTTGGTCTTGAGGACGATGAAGTACTCGTAGATGGACTGCAGGATGGCGTAGCGGATGCCGGCCCAACCATCGAGGAAGGCCCGGCGCACCAGCACCATGTAGGCGAATTTGATGAAGGGACGGCCCGGCATGGCGTAGAACAGTCCCTTTTGGTGCACCCGGCGCTCGTTGAAGTCCGGGTTGAAGAAGGCCTCACGCCACGAAGGCTGGCCGCGCTGGCCGCTGGCAATGACCTGCGCTTCCATGCGCGAGTAAACATTGTGCTTGGCGATCCAGTGGTCCAGCCCTTTGGAGAAGGGATGGTGGTCGAAGCTCTGCGCCAGGTCAAGGATGTCGCCATCGACGACCATGACCTCGTTGATCTCGCGTTCGTAGTGGGCGCGGCCCACGCGCACCAGGCGCACGTAGAAGGGCGAAATCTGCGCGTGCTTCAACCAAGTGCCCCACCAGATGTCGCGGCGGCGGATGCGGCCACCGGCCACGTTCGTGGGCGCCTTGGCCACGAACTCGGCCATTTCGCGGGCCAGTTCAGGCGGGATGCGCTCGTCGGCGTCCAGCACCAGCACCCAGCCGTGCGCGAAGGGCAGCTTCAGCCCCGCATTGCGCTGGGAGGCATAGCCATCGAAGGGTCGCACAGAGACCTTGGCGCCACGGGCGGTGGCAATGGCGGCCGTCTCGTCGGTGCTGCCCGAATCCAGCACGTGGACGTCGTCCGACCACGCGACGCTGTCCAGGCACCCTGGCAGGTCCTGGGCTTCGTTCTTGGTCAGGATGAGGACCGAGACGGGGGTCATGGTGGGCTGGTTGGGCAAAGAGGTAAGGGATTGTGTGCCGATGATGTGTCAGGAACGTGTTTCAGACGCTGTCACTGCCTGCCTGCGCGCAGTTCTGCCAGGCGCTGTTTGCGCAGGATTTTCTGCTCGCGGTGGTGTCTGACGAGAGGTTGCTTTTGGTACCAGTTGAAGGCGGCAACCAGCAAGGCCGCGGCAATGGCCAGGACGGCCGTGTTGCGCAGGTCCACGATGTAGCCCGTCAGCACGCCCTCCACGCCCAGCAGGGACTTGATGGTGGAGAACGCAACCAGGGCACGCACCAGAATGTTGGTGCGACGCACCGCCAGGTTGGCCAGCGTCATCAGCCCAGCCATGGCAAGGGGGTAAAGCAGCATGCCCGTCCAGCCGAAATCACACAGACCTTCTGTGATGACGGTGTTGGCTGCGTCCCAGGCTGGCATGCCCAGCTTGGCGTGGCAGGCGGTTTCATCGGAGCCAATTTGGCTGATGATGCGCCATTTACCGGGCCAGATGGCCGTGGGCATGGCTGCTGCAACGTTGAGGGTGAGCAGATCACCTTCTGTGGTGCGGCCGGTCTTGTCGTAGGCCTCAATGAGCTCCCCCACATAGCCCAAGACGAAGGTGCGGGTGCTCTGGTTTTGCTCCAGGTGTTCGTTCAGGCCAGACTGCTCAGGGCGGGTGATGACGTCCACAGCGCCCTCGACGCGTTCGGCCAAAGTTGCATCGACCGGCAGTGAGTAACTCGCGATGCGCATGGACACGAAGAAGCGAGATGCACCGGCCACCACCGCCACGGTCACCAGTAGTGCCACGATGACCTTGGGTGAGAAGAAGCCCTTGGCACTCCGCACAGCGAAGAAGGCCATGAGCAGAGTCAGCACATTGAACAAAAGCAGGCGACGCCCTTGGGTCATTTGAGTGAGTGCCAACAACAGGCAAAGGAAGATGACCAACGAACGCGTGCGTGAACCAGGTTGGGTTCCATAAGCCAGGATAGCCAGCGCAGTGGCAGGGGTCAGGCAGGACGTGACCAGCGATGCCAGCGGGGACACCAAGGCCGAGTCACCTGCACCGTTCTGCACACCCTGGAACCCCAACTGTCCAGTAGCCAATGCAATGAACGTACCTGCGCAAACCACGATGAGCAGCACCAGCGTTGCGGATCGTTCAGTGTCTGTGAAGGGTTCGGTTGGGATCGTCTTGTTCGGGTCAATGTGGCCGATGTAGAGCATGGCTGCCACGATCAGCATCATCAGACCTTCAGCGCGCCCAAGCGCACTTGGGCCAGCAAAGTTCACCAGGTACATGGCCGAGCCATCCACATAGCCACTGGTCATGGTGTTGAGCGTGCCAAAACCATAGGCCAGCGCGAGGCTGACCCCGTACACCGACCACGCAGTGACGAAAGACGGCACAAAGATCAGCCGCGCCAGGCCCCAAAAGCCGATCAGAGTCAACACGACCATTGAGCCCCAGAAAGGCCACGCGTAGGTGTGCCCCATGAGCTGGATGACGCCCATGGTCAGCGCAAGCAAGGCCATGGCTGGAGCGCTGATGCTGGGTGTCTTGGTCATGTCGAAGCCTTTCTTTCGAGGCACAAGCGCTGCAGCGCGGCCCGCCCCACATCCTCGGCACCCACCTTGTTGGCACGCACCCGCTGGTGTCCAGCAAGTTTCATGCGTGCAATGCGCTGCGGGTCGGCCAGCAGTTCACGGCACACGCTGGCGCATTCGGTCGCATCCCGCCAGAAGACGGCTTCTTCACCTTCCTTGTACAGCGCCATGTGTTCGGGGGTGCGTTCTGCGCACAGCAGGCCGCCCGCGTAGGGAATTTCCATGCTGCGGGTGGTGTGCTCGTCGCGGTTGCCTTTGGACAGCATGCCCAGGCAGATGCGCGCGTGCCGCATGGCGTTGACGTAGTCCGCCCCTGAAATGGAGCTGCCCTTCCAGAAGGGCTGCAGCGCTGGCCACACCGGGGAGGCCTGCCAGTTGTCACCCCAGATGGCGGGCTTCAGGCCGGCCTTCACCAGTTCGTGCAGGAACACATCGCGCCCTTCACCGGGGATGTTGCGGCCGATGAAGGCGATGTCGTTGTCGAATTGCGGCGGCACGCTGCCACCGTCGACCGGAGCGGCATGGCGGACTTCGTCGTAGCTCATGAACACGCGTAGCACGTCGCGGGCACCGCGCTGGCGGTATTCACCGACGTTGAAGGGGCGCACCACCACGCACAGGTCGTAGCAGGGGATGGTGCGCAGCATGGTCAGGAAGCGGTTGCCGTCGCGGTGCCCGGTGGGGTCGTCGTGGTTGAACAGCACCAGCTTGCCGGCCATCTGGCGAAACCCCTCGATGACCTGGCGGCCGATCAGCTCGCCGCCATCGACCCAGCACACATCAAAACGGCCCGTCGGCGCCAGTCGGGCTTGCTGGGCCTGCTGCCAACGCTGCACCGTGCCCTGCAGGAACAGGTAGCCCGTGCGGTAGTGCACGATGATGCGCCAGCCCGTGAGGTGCTTGCGCAGGTCGCGGTAGGGGTTGATGTGGGTGACCTCGTGGCCCAGGCGGCGCAATGCGTCGGCGCGATGTCGCGAGGTGCTGGCGGGCGAGTCGTCTCCCACGTAGAGGATGCGCTGGCTCATGGGGTGCTCCCGGTCAGGGAGGTGTAGGCGCGCACGGCACGGTCGCCGTAGTCTTGCCAGCCGCCCAGCGCGCTGACGCGTGCGAGGGCGTGGCCTGACATCTGCTGTCGCATGGCGGGTTCGTCCATGAGTTGCTGCATGCGTTCGGCCAGCAGGTCGGCACGGCGGATGGGCACGATGAACCCGGCTTCGCCGTGCTGGAACAGGTCGGCGGCGCCGGTGTGCTCGGTGGCGATGACGGGGCAACCGCAGGCCATGGCTTGCGCCATCACCAGGCCAAAGCCGTCCTCGATGCTGGGCAGAACGAGCACATGGCTGCGGCTCATGCGCTGGCGCAGCTGGCTCAGGTTGAGGTGGCCCAGCAGGTGGATGTTGTCTGACCACAGCCCTGCACGTCGCATTTGCACGATCAGGTCTTTGGGGAAGGCACCTGCAAACCACAGGCGCTTGCGCGGGTGTTGCAGCTTCTGAAAGGCTTGCAGCAGGTAAGGCACGCCTTTGCGCAGGCAGGCGCCACCTGCGAAGAGCACGTCGAAGTGATCTGCATCAGGCGTGCCATCCGGGTGGAAGGCGCCGAGGCTGACGCCATACGGCAGGATGCGCAGTTTCGCGGGCGACACGCCCTGCGCGATGAAGCTTTGCGCACTGAAGGACGAGGGCACGGTGATCATGTCGGCCTCGGCGTACTCGGCTTCGGCGCGGGCCATGACGCGGGGGTGTGCGGCCTCGCTGTCACCGCCCCAGGTGTCGCGCTCCTGGGTCAGCAGTTCGTTCTGCGTGCGGATGTGGCTGGAGCCGGTGTCGCACACGTAGCGGGCCCCCAGTTGGTGGGCCTTTTTCCCGGAGAGGAAGCCGGCGCCAGACAGGCCCACGAACACATCGCAGGGCGGCATTTGCCAGGCGGTGTAGCGGTCCAGCGTGGTGTAGCAGAGGAAGTCCAGGTAGCCCTGTTGCTGGTGGGACATGGCGCCCGACTGCGACAGCAGCATGTAGGGCACGCGCAGCCAGGGGAAGGTGTGGACCTTGTGCTTGGGCACGGTGTTGTCTGCGAGCTTGAAGCGCGGGTAGCCCGAGAAGATGGCCGCGAGGTGGCCGCGCTGGTTGAGCTCTTGTGCCAGGTCGAAGGTGTGGAACTTGCCGACGACCGACAGGGTCACGCGCAGAGGGGTGGACTGGGCCATGTCAGGCCTTCGCGGGCTGGGTCAGGAGCGAGCGATAGAGGCCAATGGCCGCTTCGCCGTACTGCTTCCAGCCGCCTGCTTGCTGCACCCGTGCCAGCGCGCGTTGGCCCATGGCGTCCCGGACCTCGGGTTGATCGGCCAGGGCCTGCAGGCGCTCGGTGATCAGGTCGGGCCGACGGATGGGCAGGATGTGACCTTGCACGCCGTCTTCGAACAGGTCTTGCGCACCCGTGTTGGTGGTGGCGATGATGGGGCAGCCGCAGGCCATGGCCTGGGCTTGCACCAGGGCCAGTCCTTCTTCGATGCTGGGCAGCACCATGACGTGCGCGCGGCTCATGACATCCTTGAGGCGCTCTTGCGGGATGTGGCCCAGCACGCGGAAGTCGTCGGACCACAGGCCGCGCGCGCGCAGGTCCTCGATCAGCTCGGGGGAGGGCGAGCCGATGAAGCTCAGGCGCTTGCCGGGGTGGCGGAAGTCCATGAAGGCCTTGACGAGGTCCGGCACACCTTTGCGCACACTCATGCCGCCCACGAAGATCACGTCGAAGTGCTTCGGGTCTGGCGTGCCGCTGGGATGGAAGCGGCTGAGGTTGACGCCATAGGGCAGCACATGGACGCGCTCTGAGGGCACGCCATGCTTGACGAAGCTGTCCTTGTTGAAGTGCGATGGCACCGTGATCACGTCGGCCTCGGCGTACTCGGCTTCTTCCCGCTCGACCGTGCGCGGGTCGATGGCGGTGTAGGGCACGCCCCAGCGGTCGTGTTCTTCTTGCAGCAGGGCGTTCTGCTCGCGGATGTGGGTGGAGCCGCGGTCACAAACGTACTTGGCGCCTTGGCGGTGCGCCTGCTGGCCGCTGCGGGTGGCGCAGCTGGACAGGCCCACGAACACATCGCAGGGCGGCATGTGCGCGGCGACATGCCGATCGAACATCACGCGCGACAGGTGTTGCCATTCGTCAGACACACGGCGCGTCATCCACGGTTTGTTCGACATCGCCATGAAAGGCGTGTGCAGCCACGGGTAGGTGTGCACCAGGGATGCCGGCAGGGCCTCGTCGCGCAATTTGAAGCGCGGGTAGCCTGTGTAGATGGCCGCCAGATTGCCGGCCTCGTGCAGAGATCGGGCCAGATCGAAGGTGTGGAACTTGCCGATCACCGACAGTACAACTCTCATGGTCGTGACGGCCTTTGGGTCAGCTTTCACGCTTGCCGACGATGTAGCCGCGGTCGTGCGCGGGCATGGCCTTGAGCAGGTCGTTGATGAACTGGTCTTGCAGCGGGAACGGATCGTCGCGGCGCGTCACCTCGGACACACGGAACAGCGTGCCATCGACCAGGTAGCCGCGCAGGGCCAGCTTGATGCGCTCCAGGTTGCGTTCTTTCGAGCCGCGCGTCACGGCGTCACCCACGCGGATGAAGTAGGTCAGCGGTTCTTTGCGCTCGGTGCCCAGCATGGTGATCAGGCGCACCGCCTTGAGTGGGCCGACCGGCGAGGCCAGGTCGACGTCGTCGCGCTTTTCCACGCGGAAGCCTTGCGAGGGGTAGCACTGGTCGGGCGTGTGCAGCTGCGTGTCGTTGGTCTGGTCGCGGCCATACGCGATCGACAGCATCATGCCGCGGCCCGTGGGCTTGTGCACGAAGGTGCGCGCGAAGGTCTGGCTGTAGATGCGCTTGAGGTTCTCTTCCTGCACGGGGTTGACCACGCCGCGGTTGGCGTAGGGCACCTCTTCCCATTCGCCGAAGCGGTGGGGGATGAGCTTCTCGTAGTCGGGCTCGCCCGTGTGGTCTGCCCAGTACTTGCTGGGCTTGAGGTGCTGTGCAACGGCCACCGAGCCCAACATGATGGCCAGGCTGACCAGCAGCACGGCGGGCTTCAGCGTCAGGGGCTTGAAGATCACGATGCGGCTCCTTGGGGTGCAGGCGTGCTGCGCTTGTCGGCGATCCAGCGCAGCAGGCCGTCGGTCGAGATGGTCAGCACCAGGGCGATGACGAACAGCACGATGCCGGCGAAGCCGTGCAGGTAGCCCTGGCCGACCTCGTCACCGAAGTGGTAGGTCAGCAGCGCCAGGAACAGCACGCGCAGCATGTTGGCCAGGAAAGAGATGGGCACGATCAACAGCGCGAGCGTGACGTTGCGCAGCATCGAGCTGTGGCGCACCACGTTGAGGTAGAAGATGCCCATGGCTTCGAGCATGAACAGGGTGCGCATGCCGGCGCAGGCATCGGCCACCAGCAGCTGGTATTGGCCGATGGTCAACACCACGCCCGTGTGCGAAATGGGGTAACCCAGCCACCACAGGATCTCGGAGACCGTGATCGAGATGTGCAGCTTGACGAAGTGGCTGATGGGGTCGAGCACGAAACCCGGGATGGGCACCATGAAGACCAGGAAGAACAGCGGGAACTTCAACTTGTTCAGCAAGGGCCAGCCACCGATCAGGGCCACGACGCCGATGATCATGGGCAAGAAGGCGAACACCTCGAAGTAGATGATGTTGAGCGCACGGCCTGGCACGTAGAACACGATGCCGATGGCGAACATCACCCAGGCCAGCCAGGCACCAGGGGCGGTGCCGTCGGTTTTGCCGTCGAACTCTTGCCAGCGCTGGTACATCAGCCACATGGCCAGGCCCAGCATGATGGGGCCGTGGCTGTGTTCGTCCTTGTTCCACAGGCCGGCATCGACGCTGAAGAACAGGTCGTAGAGCGTCAGCGCGAACATGCCGAACAGGCCCAGCATCAGCACCACCACGTTGCTGGCCAGGGGCAGCAACTGCGGGGTTGGCTTGGTGGCGGGCACGCCGCTCACATCACTCGTGGTAGTCATAGGCTTGGAACCCTGCTTGCTTGACCAGGTTGTCGCGCTTGGCCGAGGTGTAGTCGCTGATGACCATCTCACGCACCAGCTCGGCCAGCGTCGTCTTGGGCGTCCAGCCCAGCTTGGCCTTGGCCTTGCTCGGGTCGCCCAGCAGCGTCTCGACCTCGGTCGGGCGGTAGTAGCGCGGGTCCACCTTGACGATCACGTCGCCCACCTGGCACTTGGCCAGGATCTCAGGCTCGCCCTGGGCGTTGGTCACCGGCTCGATCTTCGTGACGCGGCCCACTTCGGCCTCGCCTTCGCCTTCGAAGCTCACCGTCACGCCCAGCTCTTTCGCGGCGAACTCCACGAACTGGCGCACGCTGTACTGCACGCCGGTGGCGATGACGAAGTCTTCTGCGCTGTCTTGCTGCAGCATCAGCCACTGCATTTCCACGTAGTCACGCGCGTGGCCCCAGTCGCGCAGCGCGCTCATGTTGCCCAGGTACAGGCAGTCCTGCAGGCCCAGCGCGATGCGGCTGATGGCGCGGGTGATCTTGCGGGTCACGAAGGTCTCGCCGCGCACCGGGCTCTCGTGGTTGAACAAGATGCCGTTGCAGGCGTACATGCCGTAGGCCTCGCGGTAGTTCACCGTGATC
>Ga0209107_10000211_pt1 | contig 35164 bp, 17 predicted proteins | sample LakErihyJuly2011_2_FD_187460 | JGI IMG/M metagenome (GOLD analysis project Ga0209107, IMG submission 187460) | Freshwater microbial communities from dead zone in Lake Erie, Canada - CCB hypolimnion July 2011 (SPAdes) (version 2) | ecosystem: Environmental > Aquatic > Freshwater > Lentic >...
AATTTATTTTTAGATCATCTGGATGATCCACTTCCCCGAGTACTGAATAACCGTTTTGAATCTGATCGTTTAGGGTTTTGACAGCCTTGCCAATCTCATTCACAGGGTAAACACGCTGGTTAGCGTTGCGAATACCGCCCTGGATGCAAATCCCGGACATGTATAGGCTTTTACCATCTTTGTCATCAGACTCAACGATCATTTTTGCTTCGTTGAAACTGAGATTCTCTCGGAGGTATAACATATATTATATGTTCTCTTTACTTTGCACGTTTTGGTGCGCCATTAAGCATACTGGTTGTATTGTCTGCTTTTTCGCCTGCACCTTTCTTCTCAGCACCGTGACCTGGTTCTTTCTTCTTAAACGCTGTTTTACCTGCGTTTGAATCTTTACGGTTGTGGATTGAACCTAAACCGCTTGTCAAGTCACCTGCTTTTGGATTTGCTAGTCCGCCTTGTGTGCCGCCTTTCTCTGTTGAGAATGACTTGGCAATGTTAGCAGTAGTTCCACCCATGTCGTTCTTACCGGCTACGATTGATTTGGTATTTTGGCCGTTGTCGCCCATTTTTCCAAATGTATTGTATGTTTGGCCGCCAACTTTGTTAACGTATTCCATTAAACCTGCTAGTTCATCGCCGCCGCCCATGTCTGGCTCGTCGCCCATGCTCATGTCGCCTGCCATGTCGCCGCCCATGTCGCCGCCCATGTCATCCATGCCGCCCATGTCTTCGCCTTCTTCTCCGGCCATTAGTTGTTCAAATTCTGCTTTTAGGTCTTCCAGAGCGTCTTCTAGATCCATTACACGATCTTCCATTCCGCCTGCATCACCTTCCTCATCTCCGCCAAACTCGTCGTCGGCTTCTGGATCCATATCCATTTCACTGTCATCTTCTTCGCTGTCGTCTTCTGCATCGTCAGCTGGCTCTTCTTCGCCGGCATCTTCTTCACCGTCGTCTTCTTCACCTTCCATTGCAGACGTTTCTGCAGGAGCACCACCACCAATTGCATCGTTGGCTTCTTCAGCAGTGAAGTCTTCTGATAATAATTCTTCGTAGATTTCGCGAGATTTTCCTACTACGATGTTGTGGAAAATTGCTTTTGCTTCGTCATGATTCTCATTGATTAGAGCTTCAAGCATTGCTTCGAATTGAGCGCGGTCAGTCATGTTAAGTTCTCCTGTGGTTGTGATACAAGGCTGTATTATATTTACACTTTTATTAAAAAAGTGTATAGATACGGGATGAAAACAGTCGATTTTAGACTGTTTTTAGATTAGGCAGCTGGCGGAGGAGGAGCCGCGTACATTGTATGAATAAATGCCAGTTCGCTTTCCTGTTCCAGTATGTGTGCTTCGCTTGATTTTCTTAATTCGTTTAATTGTTTTAATGTTAATCTTGTCTTACGTGTATCTGAACGATGCAACTGGCTGTTGTCGCGACTGGGATCGTAGCGCAAGTCGTTGGCCACATGCCTTGTGTCCGGATCAATATAAAACATTTCTCTTAAAATCATATTGTATTTATGCAACAGGCAATGCGCCGCCCATTGGCTGAGCGGCAACTGGAGGCATTGCGCCTTCAGCTGATGCATCTAAGTCTCCAGCCAAGTCTTCTGGCGCATCAAAGTCTCCTGCCATGCCCATGTCTCCTTCAATACCAGCGGCGCTTAGTCCTGCACTACGTAATTCTCCGGCAGCATCAGTACTTGTTGGCATACCTTTGCCGTTTTCTTCTGCCCATGAACGTTCGTTTTCTGCAATTTCTTCGTCTGTTAGTCCTAAGAAACGTTTTAATGCAAACCGATTGCTGACAAACGGTATAGCTTGAATAGTATTGAATGTGTTGATACGTTCTGCATCAATGCTGGCCTGCTTACTGCTTGCAAAGTTCAACGGAGGATTAAAGTTTAATTCAAACAGGTTTGGGTCAATGTTTACACCTTTACCGTACAAATACATTTTAAACTCTTCGTCAAACACTGATGTCATCAAACTTTGTAGTCGTTCACAATATTTGTTAAAACGCAGTTCTTGAATGTATGCTGTTCCCACACGGCCATCATTAAAATTACTCTGACTATCGTCTGCGCCTGTGGGCAAATAGCTACTTGGAATACGTAATCCACGGAATAACTTGTTGGTAAAGTACTTCAAGTCATCAATTTCACCAATATTCTTACCACCTTCCAACATCTTAACATCAGAACCTTTGCCGTCTGCTGTTTTAGGAAAGAAATAATCTTCGTTGATGCTTAGAGGATTGTATGCACTGTCTATAACATTCTGTCCGCCACCTGATTGACTGGGGATACGGCGTTGATGAATCTCATTTTTAACACGTTCTACGAATGCCATGGCCAAGTGGCTGGGCATATTGCCCACGTCAATACTAAACACTCTACGTTCAGGAGCACGTTGTATGCGATAGATAAGGATAGCATCTTCTAAAAGTTCTTTTTGCTTGTAAACTTTAAAGATATTTTCTAATAAACTGTTACCAAATGGGTAATTGTTATCTAATCCTTCACTTAGACTCAAATGAACAATGTGTTCAGAGTTGATGGCATGTTCAGTTTGTTGCATTCCAAAGCGATTGTTGGAACTTGCACTGCCTGCGCCTGCTCCATTGCCAGTGTATGTTTGTGGACCACTGCCTGTACTGGTTCCTGCTGAATTGCGGGGATTGATATTAGGTGTTATCTGTGTTGCTACTAAGTTTTCAAAGTTAGGTGCTAGATTTTTAACAACAAACTGTTCAGGTTTCTTGCCTTCGCTTTCATTAACAATCACTTTGATCAACTGACTTGGATCAATCCAGTTCCATCTTTGATTTTCTGGATCACGAATAAAGAAACTGTCACCGTATTTGAACGTGTTACGCACAATGCGGAATATTTTAGTATCAAATTTTTGTAACTTGCACCACTGTTGCAAGTATTCACTCAACACTCGAACTTCAATGTTGGTAGCTTTACTGCGCCACTTGACTGCAAATGGACTTTTTGAATCTTTTAATTTTTGTGTACAAAATTCTGCTAGAATATCCAATGCCGCGTTGACTTCTGGATCGCTGTCCATGACTTCGTATTGCTGATAACGCTCAATGCGATTTGGACTACCAGTATAAACATCAGGTAGGAATGAACTATAGTTGGTTCTAGCAGGTCCTGCCCTGTTACTGGAATTAGATCCTGATATTGTACTGAGTTGTCCAGTGGTTTGAACAGGAGAGAAGTATTTTTTCCAAGTCATTTAATGTTATCCTTAGGCATACCTATTACCTGTTGCCTTGGCTGAGTTCTTAGCAGTCTTTGTACTAGCACCTGATATTGTTTCACTATGATCTATTAGTTTCAGCATGTTCATATTTAACATCTTTAGCTGGTCGTTGAGATCTTTTATACCAATTTCGTTGTTTGCCGGTTTGGATTCTGCAGGCTTCTCTGCAGGCTTGGCCACCTGCGGTGCTGGTTTTGGTTCTTCTTTTTTAACTTCTGCTAGTTTGGTTTTATTGGCGTCTGCTAGTTTGGTGTCAATAATTTTAGGATTAAACATGTCTCCTAACATGCCACCAGCACCTCCTAGTTTGGAAAACATTCCCTCCATTTGAGATTTGATCTCTTCTGGTTTAGGCATGTTAGTTCCTAACATTCCACCAGCACCTCCTATTTTGGAAAACATTCCTTCCATTTGAGATTTGATCTCTTCTGGTTTGCCAATAGTACCTATTAGTTTGGAAAACATTCCTTCCATTTGTTTCTGATTGTCGTCTGCACCTGTCTTGCCTTCAACTTTTCTCTCTGCACCGAGAGATGACATATTAATTAGCTGTGCATATTCTTTACTCTTTGTCCGTTCGGCAATTGCGGACTCTGCTTGTTGCATCTGCAATTTTGCTTTTTCTTTCTGATCATCAGTAACTGCTGAGTTCATCAACTTCAATGCTTCTTCGTATTTTGAACCAGCAGGTCCAAGCAAAGACATTTGTATTGCACTTTCTTTAGTACGGATTCCTCCAGATTCTAGTTCTTTAGTTAAGTTGCTTAAGGATGGAGCAAAACTACTAAATCCTTCGGTGACTTTTGCCATAACTTCTGAAGCTTTAGAAGCTGAACTTTCTTTAATTGCAATTTCTGAAGAACCTGCATCTTTTTGTATGTCAGTTTGTGCTTCAGCATTAATCTTTGCAATTTCAGTAGATTGAATGGCAGACTCTTTTGCCAGTTCGTCTCGTTGTTGTTGTACTTTGGCGTGGAATGCCTTGTCTGATTCCGAACGTTCTAGTGCTTTTTGTGCTTCTTGTGCGGCTGTAATTTTATTAGAAGATGCGTTGAGTTCGATACCTAATAACTTATACTGTGCTTCCTCTGATTGAGTCATAGCACGACCTTCAAGTTCAGCTTTTTCTTCTAACGCATCTCTAGCTAGTGCGGCAGCTTTATTGGCGGCATATCCTGTGTTTTCTTGCTCTTTGAGAGAAGATATGGTTTCTTCTGCTTGCTGTGATTTCTTTGCTGTTTCCCAACTAATTCCATCTTCAATCTGTTTGTACAAGGGTGCTTTCAATGCTTTGTATTTTTCTTCAATAGCTTTGCCTTCATCACTGTCGCGCATTGCATTACGCACTTGTCTTGGACCAGCATCTGGTCCTAATTCTGCTTTGGTTTTTTGTAGTAATACTTCACGTTCAGCGGCATATTGTGCTTTGACATTTGCTAATTCTTTTGATGCTGCCTTACTTTCATCATTTTGTACAACTTTAGGACCTTCATTAGGACTAGATGCTGAGCTTAATGTTGTGCTGATAGTCTTACTAATCTCTGCTATATTGATGCCACCGCCTTTAGATTCCATCATACCACGTAACGCATCCAATGGCACTATTGCCTCAGGTACACCTTTTTCTCCAACGGTAACTGTTGTTCCTGTATCTGTTCCTGGAACAATTCCACCATCTGCTTTTTTAACTGCTGTTTCTGGTGGCCTTGGTAATTTTTGTCCAGGTATGTTGTTCCTTTTCCTCATTTCTTCTGTTTCTTGTGCGTGGCCTTCATCCGCTTTGCCGGTGAATTTTTTAATTTCACCTTGAATGTCATTACCTACGCCTTTTTGTTGTGCCGCTGCCTGATCATATGTCTCAGCCCTGTCTCTCTTTGAAGTTTTTCCGGCCGCAAGATCTAACGATTCATTCCATTTTTGAATAACTTCCGGGCTTGCACCCATTTTATTATTAACTGCCTCAAAATTTCTAGCAAGGCCAGCCGCTTGGATATTTGTTAGTCTATCAAACTCGTTAATTGTTTGAGCAAGTTTTTTTCCAGGATCATCTTGTCCAGTTGATTTTCCATCTTTATCAACTTTTATTCCATTTATGGCAGCTACAGCTTCTGCTTTTTGATTTGCGGCAGCTTTGGCGGCGTCACCTCCAGCTTCTTGAGTTGCCGCAATGCTACTCATTAACGATTTATTTTCGCCTGCCATCTTAGCCATTGCTTCAGCAGTGGCTCCTGTAGCTGTGTTAGCAATCTGGCCATATTCTCTACTGGCCATGCGAGTATTAACTGCTGTTTTTGCATCTTCTATTGCTTGTGCGGCCGCTGTTTTTTGTTCTACTGTTTTTGCTTCTTGTTGTTGTTTAATTGCTCGTTGAAGTTGTTCACCTGCAGGTCCCAGCGCAGTCATTGCTGCCATACCTTCTTTGGTTCTTATACCGCCTGAAACAATTTCACTAGCCAGTGCTTGAGTTGTTGGACCCAATGCCGCAAGCGATGCTTGAGTTTTAGTAAAGTTTTGACGTTGTTGTTCGTCCATGGCCAGCATGGCCAGCATGACTTTTGGTTTTTCTTGCTCTGCTTTAACACTATTTAAAATAGCATCTCTGCTCATGCCAGTTGTTAATGCAGTTTCAGCAAGTTGAACTGCTAGTTCATTAGCCGAATTTTTTGCTCGAGTCCTTGTTTCAGCATCGTCAAGATTTAATTTTTTACTATTTTGTACACTAAGAGCTGTGATGTTTGCTAGTTCATTAGACTCAATTCCTAATTCTCTTAACTGTTTACCTGTTGTGGATTGTTGTATCTCTCCAGATAATTTACTAAATGTTTCAGCACTGCGCTGAGCATTACCAGCTAAACCATTTAATCCACCTTTAAAATTAACAATGGTATCTGTAAATTCTCCAATTTTTTGACCAGACTCTGCGGCCATACGATTAAATTTACCTAGGTCGTTGCCTCCAACACCTATTTTGCCAGCTTCGTCCATCTGGGCTTTGTTTTTAAGTAAGCTGTTTCCTACTTGTTCTACCGCACTGCCAAACCCGCCAAGTCCAATAGCACCAGCTACCTTACTGAATCCTTCTAATACAGAGGCGGCGCCGCTTGATGCGCCAGTTAGACGTTGAAATCCAGCGTATAAAGGAGTTATTGTCGAGCCAAGATCACCAAGGCCAGTTTGGACTTGTTTGAGTAGTCCACCAAAATCACCACCACCACTTGATTGAGTCGGCTTTGAGTTGCCACCAATACCTTCTCTAATAGCTTCGGCTATCAGCTTTGCATCTTCTTTGTCTAATGCCATAAAAATTTCCCAAGAAATGTGCGTATATAAATACTACATACTATATTTATCAGGAGTAAAATATGTCACAAAATCCCTTACAGCAGTATTTTAGACAACCAAAAATTTATGTTAAACTACCTAGTCAGGGCATGTACAGCAAGCCTGGAGCAATTTCTGGAGACATAAACGGATTGCCCGTGTACGGCATGACTGGCATGGATGAAATTATCATGAAAACTCCTGATAGTTTACTAAGCGGAGAAAGCATTGCTCAAGTAATTAAAAGTTGCTGTCCTGGAATACTCAATCCATGGGAACTAACTGTGTTAGATACTGACATGTTGTTTAGTGCCATAAGAATTGCAACTTATGGAAATCTCATGACTGTAACACATACTTGTTTTAAATGCAAAACTGAAAACGAATATGATTTAGATTTAAATCGAGTTGTTGAATATTTCAGTAGTTGCAAGTATGATAACAACATTGCATTGGAAAATATGATGATCAAGACTCAACCGTTGACTTATAAACAAAGCACAATGTTTAGTCTTAAAAATTTTAGCCTACAACAACGATTGAGTCAAGCAGAAAAGTTAGAAAACAAAGACGAACAACAAAAAATCGTTAATGAGTTGTTTAAAGAGCTAGCTACATTACAAAATGAATTGTATTTTCTCAGTATAGAAAGTGTAGAAGTTGGAAATACTGTGGTTGATCAAGAAGAGTTCATTAAAGAGTGGTTGGAAAATTGTGACAAGTCTGTATTTGATGCTATTAAAAAACAAATTGACAAAAATAGAGACACTTGGACCACACCGCCATTCCCCGTTAAATGCACTGCTTGTGATACTTCAGTAAATTTAAGAGTAGATTTGGATCAATCAAATTTTTTCGTTTAAGCCTAATTGGGTTAGGACCCTCTGAAATCGAAGAAATACTAGTTAGGCTAGATCATCAGGTCAAAAATTTTAAATCAGAACTGTTTCGAATTTCTTGGTATATGCGAGGAGGAGTAACTGTTAACGATCTGTTGAACATATACAGCCATGATGATAGACAATCTATCTATGAAATTATCAATGAAAATATTGAAACTGTGAAAAACACAGGATTGCCGTTACTTTAATAGTCTTAGAGGTACACCATCTGGACCTACTGGAGCAACATTACTTAGTTTGGTAGGATCTTTGCTCACATACACATCGCCTGTGGATGTGTTTGACCACGTACTAGCCGCTGTTCTAATCCACACTCCGCCTTGTAATTTTGTAATATATGAATCTCTGGAATCTGGACTCCGCCACTTGTTATCAGCTGTTCTAACCCAGGCTCCACTTGGTAATTTTACAGTATTTTCATCGTCCTGGGGTGCAGTTATAGTTATAGTTTGTGTATTGTTAGCAGGCCGGTTAATTGGGTTGCCGTCAGGACCAGTATTGCCTTTGTCGGCATTAGGGCCAACAGGTTTTGTATCTTGTTTTCCATCAGGTTTAGCAACTGGATCTTTATCCATCAAACTGGACGCTCCTGGTATACTAGCTATAAACGATTTAATTTCGTCTAATATTTTAACACCACCTTGGCCAACATAGGAAAGAATATCGTCGCGAATGCCAAGAAATTTAAGTATTGGACCAACAATTGGACCAACAATTGGAAGTTCAGAAAGATGGAATACTGCAACTCTGCCTAACCATAATTGTCCGGGCTCGGTACTTAACCAAGTTAAAATTCCTAACTGAGCTGTTTTTGATATACCGCTTAATAGTGTAGTTACAGTACCAAGACCTTTGATTTTTCCAATCAATGCAAGAAATCCCAACCACCCAGCAGAAGTAATACCAAATGTTACAGCGGCACCAAGTTTGGTTATTAGTACACTCATTTCTTGTTGACGGTAAGCTCTATAAGAGGCTTCAGACATCAGCGGCGGCACTTCGGACCATTGATCAAATGCGTCTTGTACGTTTACATAATACGTTCTAATAGCTTCTTCGACATTGTATGTAAAACCCACAACAAGCAATCCGTTTGTAAACATACCTAGATTATCAGCAAACTCTTTAAAGCCAGTTTTAATTTTTTCTATTCCAGCTGTAGTTTTAGTGACTACGCTGTTCTGTTTATCAAAGGCGGCTTTTTCTGCTTTGGTAATTTCGGCAGCTCGTTTTGCCGCTTCTTTTTCAATAACAGCAAGTTCTTTAGGAGTTGCCGTAACACCACGACTACGAAGGATATCAGAAATACTAGGCAATGCTTTTCCATATTTCTGTGCTTGAGCAATTGCACGGCCGGCAAGCTCTACCAGTTCTCTAACAGCAATTTGAGAGAGACCTTCGTTTAAAGATGGTTTGATAATGTCGATTACTTTCATGATAATATTTATCTATGTATCAAAGAAGAACTTGCGTTCTTCTGTTCTTCGCTTCAGCTCGAACTTGTGTTCTTTTTATACTTATAGTCAAGTGCGAAGCACTATTAATATTATCTAGATTGTTCAGTCACACTTAGCCCTTGCGGGCTAAAAATGAACATTATCTGAGTTGAGCAGTTCACTTAGCGTTACAGCATTACAGTGGCGGTTGTCCGGTACCACGAGCTGAGTCTTAATTACAACGGCGGGTCTATACATATACGCTAACATACTATAGCCGCGGGTTTTTCTCCCTCTTTTAGCCTGCTTAAAAATATTTTTCTTGTAACACAAACGGATTAAAGGCATATTCCATCAGCGTCCTGTAAAGGATAGTGAGTTACAACCCCTCCACCAAGGTAGGGAATTCCATTGACTGCGATCCGAGATCCAGCTCTAAGGGCACGATTTTAGTCGCCTGTGCGGGCTTTTTTGGCGGTCTGTTGCCTGGATTTATTGAGCCTTGCGTATGTGTGAGCCATGTACACGAACACTAATCTGTCCGTTATAATAGTCTTTTGACTCCAACACCTTGCGGGAAAATTGTTCCCTAGCCTCTATGTATGACGTTTCTGCCTTGGATTTACAGTAAAACAGTATCTCTCTGCGAAAGTTTTCTTGACCTAACTGCGTGATATCCTTGAGCAATTCGTCCGACGACCCATAATAGGTACGCCAGTCACTGTCAATTTTACCGCGGATTTTCTTTTTTTTCTTTGTGCCATTTTTTAACTTGACCACCCGGTAGGTAGTTTTTGCAAATTTGGCTAGTTTTTTGCCTATGTACATACGCCCGCTAATTGTGTTTGTTATGAGATAAACAAATCCAACACAATCTTCGGGCAATTCTTCTATTAATTGATTTTCGTAGTACCAAGACATACACTAGTTAGTGTCTGCTTGATCCTTTGCCTGTGCCTTCTGGCGTGCCTTGTTGCGATCTAAATATACACGATATTGTTGCACATGCTCGCGCCTATTCCTTGCAATTATTCTAATCTGCGCTAACCAATAGCGCATATTTTCGCCTGCTCTGCGTGTGCCTTTATTTTGCCAATCTTGATTTGCCTTGAAATATTCTTTAAAAGCCGTCATGAGTTGTTCATGCGACTCTTCATTCTGATGCGGACTTGGATCAACGTGTTTACTCATTGATCTCTAAATCATTTGCATAACTGGTGTAGCCATTTTCTTTGATAACTTTCAACACATTGTTCACACGACCAATCAATTCGTCCTTGTGCGAGATTAAGAAAATGTTCTTCTTGCGTTCCCGTGCCATCTTCTTAAGCACAGCCAATGCACCTTCAACTCCTGATGCGTCAAGTCCGTTGTCAATAAGCTCGTCCACAAACAATAAGTTGATCTGTTGATACAGGCTTTCCCATACATCTCTAAACGACCAACTCAAGCCCAGTATCAAACGATTGCGTTCACCACGGCTCAAATTGTCAAAATCCAGATCCTGCCCAAGTTGTGTAATTTCCACAGTCAAATCGTTTTGAAATACAACGGTGTGTGGCAATCCCATCTTGTCCAAATAGTAGGTAAGTCTGTTGTTGAGGTAGGCTAGATTTTGATCTATGATCTTTTTACGGATAAAACTGTCTTTGCTGGTAAGCAATTTGAGTAGAAACTCTTGATGTTCCTTCAATCGGGTCAGTTCATTAACACTGTCCCATGTGATTTCCTGTAGGGCAGTGTCAGTTAGTTCGTCAATTTGTTCTTGATACGGATCTGACTCTCCAGCCTTGACTGTTAACTGTGTTTCCAGTGTTTTAAGATTATTTTGATGCTTCAGTGCCTGCTCCACAGTGTCATAATATGTGTTGGGTCTACTGCTAACTTCGCCAATGCTGGCAATTTCTTTAGTGATTTTTTTAAGATCACTAGTGACTTTATCAAAGTATTTTTGTGCTTCTACCAAGTGTGTGTTGGCAGTGGCGGACATTTCTTCATGTTTGTGATCATGCAGTTGTTGTTCACAAGCATGGCATGTTTTGTTTGCTAGACTTTCTAGTTCTTTTGTATACTTTGTTAGACTTTTTTCAGCTTGTGCGATAGCACTTTCTAAGGTAGCCCGCTCTTTGTTTAGACTTTTTAATTTTGCAGTCCGCTCGTCATACTCTTTTAACTCAGCATGTTTTTCAAGTTCAACAACAATGTCTACATTTTCAAGTTCAACAATAGCACGACCAATTTTTTCTAATTCGCTATCGTGCTGAGTGTTCCACGCTGATTGCCTATTAAGCAAACTGTCAATACTTACTTGTATCTTTTCGTTGGATTTCTTTGCGGCTTCAATATTTGCTGACTCTTGCGTGATTGATTCTTTAGTAAGGCGTGTTTGTTCTTTTAGCGCATCTGCCTTTTCACTCAGCAGAGTAATACCAAGCAACTGTTCAATAATAACTCGTTGGTCGTTGGCCCGCATACTGAGAAATGGCTCTGTATAGGTATTAAGGGCAACAATATGTTTGAACATGTCGTGACTCATACCCAACAAGTCGTCTACATCCTTTTGAGTTTCCCTAACGTCACCTTGACTATCGTCTATTTCGTCAGTTTCTTGTTCTGTATCATTGACAAAGAACTTGAATATGTTGGGTTTACGTCCACGTTCAATACGATAATCCACACCGTCTTTGTTAAATGCCAGGGTGACTAACATGTTCCTGTTGTTAATCTTGTTTATAAGATTGTCTTTTTTAATGTTAGTAAGTGCATTGCCAAACAACGAATAGCTTAGGGCATTAACAATAGTGGTTTTGCCAGTACCATTGCGCGAACCGCTGTCATCTCCGCCTTGATCTAAGTTTTCTCCTAGCACAAGTGTTAAATTTTCAGCCGCAAAATTTATAGCTTGAGTTTGATTACCCACACTCATAAAATTCTTTACGGTTAGTTCTTTTATTTTAATTGTCATAGGCTGTTATAAATGGATAGTAGCATATTTTTGTCAAACTGATCACTGTCAATACTAATAATTTGACTGGACACAATTTGATCTACACTTTCAAATGCTTGGATATCAATATTGGTATTGATCTCAAGTTCTTTCTTTTCTGCAATAAGTGTAAGTTCACGGATGCTATAATCTGCAATAAACTTTTCTTTAATAAAACTTGCTTCTTCAAAACTGATATCTATATCCAGTGTAACACGCAAATGCTGTTTGGGTTTGATAATGGTATCGGCTTCGTCAATCAACCTGCTGAGTGTAACCGTGCGAAATGTAGGTTGCTTGTCCCATGTAAAATATTTGGGTTCTCCGCCCCACTCCATGACCATCATGCCACGTTCATCGTCCCATGCATCTGCGTAGTTGTGCGGAAATGCATTGCCAATATAAATCATGTTCTTTTGTTGCTGACGCTTGTGAAAGTGTCCGCTAAACCCCAGTTCGTATCCTTTAAAACTGTCCAGTTGAATCTCACCGTGGTCTGGCATCTGCACCATGGCATTCATAAAGAAGCTGGGCAATTCAAAGTGGCCAAAGATATACTTGCCACCCTTTTTACCCACACTTCGCCATTCGTCTCCAACCAGCCAAGGACATAAAGTAACGTCACTAATAGTAATGGGCTCGTGTACCACAGTGATGCCTGGAATATACTTGCCAAATTCAACGCTGTGGATGTCTCGCTTGTCTTTGTAGTAAAGATCATGATTACCAGGAAAGAAATAAAACTTATCAAAAGCCTGTCCCAGTTTCTCAAGGGCTCTAAGACTATAGTCCATGGTAGTGATATTGAGACTGTTGCGATTGTGATGCCAATCGCCCATGAAGATTCCAACATCACATCCTTGCTCTTTGGCCTTGGCAATATACCAGTCTACAAAATCTTCACAATCTTGATTATGTACACCGCTATTAGATTTTAAACCAAAGTGAATATCAGTAAAACATGCTACTTTTTTGAATAAACTCATTCACTGCTTTCCTCATTTCGTTTGACTGCGGCTGCATGTTCTCCTGCGCCAGTACGACTGTAACTTGGGTTCATACCGTTAATTTCTAAGATGTCGTCGCGAATATTTTGATTACGTTTTTCAATATTAATAACACGAACAAAACTATTAGTAACCGCCGCAGTAAAATACGCAAACGGATTGTCTGATTTTGATTCATCAAACTGTAATCCTATCTGTGTTAGTTGTAAAATAGCCTGGCCCTTCATTTCGTCATTGTATGTGTAGCCACGCACGTTGCCGCGAGTAGCGTATCTCTCACATAATTTTAACATCATTCTAGCTAAGGTGTTAGTAATTTGGCCCGCATCTTTGTTAAAATGCCCAGTGTCCAACGGCCCAGTCCAATGACTTTTACCAACGCAAACCAGTGTTTCGCCAGTTTCGTCGTCAAACTTCCAGTGTTGGAATGGAGGAAAATTTACCTTGTCTCTATGATCCGCAATGGTTTTTGGATTTTTCTTTCTGATGCCATTTAACGGAATATGGTCAAATGTCATAATACGGAATACCACATCTGTTTTTGTTATTTTTTTATAGTCTACTTCACAATCTGCCTGTTTGACTTTTTCTCCACTGCGTTTTCGACGCTGGTATTCTTCATCGCCCTGTCGTTTAGCACGGGCACGTTTGGCTTCAGCAATGCTACGTATATTGATCTTGTCTGCGCTGGGCAATATAAGGTCATATTGATGATATTCTGGTTTTGTGAAACTACAATATGATGTTTTACTTCTATGTATTTCTAACAACATGTCCTTGTTGTTTAGGTAATTTACTTTGGGTATAAGTGGTAGCATACTATTCAGTCTCCGATGTGCTATTATAAACTACGCTGTTAATAAAGTCAAATAAATAGAGTATCAAAAGGATACTATATGGCGTTCGACTTAACACAAACATTAACAGCTTCACAGAACCTAGTGGGAGCCGCTACCAGCGCAGTAAACATTGGTAGCAACTTGGCTTCTGCGTTGTCTGGACCGTTTAACAGTCCAGGTGATGTGGCCAGTGCAATTCGTAGTATAGATTTGCCATCTGCTGGTGAAGCAGTTGGCGATATTCTTAGTGCTGTTGCAAGTTTTGGCGGTGACGCTAATTCCAATGATTGGCGTGTACGACTAAGTCTTGCCAACTGGACTAGTTTTAAATCAAGCCCAGTGCTAAAGCCATTAAAAGATGCGGGAGGTTTAATTTTTCCTTATACTCCTGAGATTAATATAGCCAGTGGTGCAAAATATACAGACGTACAAACAACACATACAAACTATACTTTCCGTGCTTTTCAAAACAGTGATCCTGGTGAAATAACTATCTCAGCTCCAATGAACGTGGAAGATGCTACGCAGGGATTATACTGGATTGCCGCGGTACATTATTTAAGAAGTCTTACCAAAATGTTCACAGGATCTGATCCAAAGGCCGGCAATCCTCCCCCGATTGTGTTTCTAAATGGATACGGCAATTATGTTTTCAAGAATGTTCCGTGTGTAGTCACAAGTTTTAGTACAACATTAGGTAAAGAATGTGATTATATTGGAGTTAATGTTGTTGGTAGTGCTGCCGGCCAAGTGCAAGGAGTGGCAGATGCCATTGGCGGAATATCTAGTAGTATTGGAGGAGCATTAGGCGGATCCATTCCTGGGCTCAGTGGTATAACAAGTACGGTAAGTAACTTAGCAGGCGGTGTTGGAAATGTTGCTGGACTGTTGGGATCGTTTGGTATCGGCGGCACAACAAGTGGCGGAGTAAGCCATGTTCCGACTAAGAGTAATTTTACAGTAAAATTAAAACCAATTTACAGTAGAAACAGCGCCCGTACTTTTAGTCTTGATAGATTTGTTCAAGGCGGATACCTTAATAATAGTTTTGGATACATCTAATCATGTCAGAATACTCAAACACTAGTCCTTGGTTCACTACTGGCGTAGTGCAAGACTACTTAGATATATTATCTATTAGGCCAGTCAGTGCTGAGCCAGACGACTTTTTATACACCATACAAGCACAGTATACATATCGTCCTGATTTGTTAGCACACGACTTGTATGGCTCAGCATCTTTATGGTGGGTTTTTATGCAACGTAATTTAGACACTATTCAAGATCCAGTGCTTGATTTTGTTCCAGGTACACGAATATATATTCCAAAAAATAGTAGTTTAAAAACAGTGTTGGGATTATAATATGAGTGTCTTTGCTGACCTTGGCGCAACAGTTTCTTCTGTAACAAGTAACATATCTAATGTTACTTCTTCAATCACGGCTGTTGCTGGCGGCCTGGCATCGGGACTTGGTTCTATCACTGATAAAGTGGGTGGTGTTTTATCCACAGTTAATCAAGTTTTTAAACAAACTGCAAATATAAAACTGCCTTTGCCTAATCCACTATTTTCTTATGCAAGTTATACCTATGTAATCAGCATTGGAATTTTATCAGATGAATTCTTAAATAATCCTGACACCACATACAGGGCAGGTAAAAAGTTTCCGCTACTACTAAAAAGTGCAAATGCAGATCCCGCTAATCGTGCCAATACGCCATACGGAAAATTTGATTTTTTCATTGATAATTTAACAATTAAAAGTATAATAGGATTTGAAGCAGGATCAAACACTAATGTTTCTGGACCTATAACTTTTACCATAACAGAGCCGTATAGCATGGGTATGTTATTTTTAGCCATACAAAAACTTGCAAAGGACTCAAAACATCCTAATTGGAATGATGCTCCTTTTATTCTAGCTATTGAATTTAGAGGCAACACAGAAACAGGATCAATTTTAAATATTCCAAAAACTGCTAGGTACATTCCTTTTAAGTTTACAAACCTAGACATGACTGTAAAAGAAACTGGCTCTGTTTATAATTGTATCGGTCTGCCGTTCAATCAAGAAGCCTTATCTAATAAGAATTCTAAATTTAAAAGCGACCAAGCAATTAAAGGAACTACCGTTCAAGAAATGTTGCAAACAGGAGAAAAAAGTTTACAAACAGTATTGAATCAAAAACTTAAAGATATTGCTAAAGTAAACGGAATTGAAAAAGCCGACGAAATTTTGATATTATTTCCTAAAGATATCAGCTCTAAATCTACTGCAAACAGCAGTGTTAATTCCGAAACAAGTTCTTCGGCCACTGCTAATCCTAAAGACACAATTGATAGTAGCGCACTGTTTTCTAAATTGGGTGTTTCAAGAAATGCAAAAAGCGGAACTTTAGAACAAGCGGGAGCTGAATGTAACGCCATTGGTAAATCTAAAATGGGATTTGACGACAGCCGCAAAGGCAGTGCTCCCATAGGCAAAGACAATGCGGTGTATAACAAAGATACCAAAATTATGCAACGTGATCAAAATTACATAAATCAAAACGAAAGTGATTTTAAATTTAGACAAGACACTGATATTCCTAATGCAATTAATCAGGTAGTGTTAAACAGTAATTATATAACAGCTACATTTGATAATACTAACATGTCGCCTGAAGGGTATAGAGGCTGGTGGAGCGTGGATGTACAAAGTTATACCAACGGCGAAATTAATAAAACCACAGGGCAAAAACCCAGGTTATTGGTTTATAGAATAGTACCTTACAATGTTCATGCTAGTTCAGGACCGACGCCAGCAGGTAGAAAACCACCAGGATATGAGCAATTAAAATTACAAGCAGTAAAAGAATACAATTATATCTATACAGGTAAGAATGTAGATGTATTAAAATTTGATATCAATTATAAGAGCAATTTTATGAATCAAATGAGCCCAGACGGATTAATTGGCACACAGGATTCTAAATCTGCTAAATCAGACGGCGGCCAAACTGACGGAAAACCTGGAGAACAAAATCGACCTGTGGGAAAAGGTGACACTAACACCACGTTGGGTGTTGGTTCACAGATTGTAAGTTTTGTAAAAACACTGGCTGGCACAGACAAACTTGGCGGCGGCGGCTCAGAAACACAAACAACTCGTGCCGCACGACTATTTCACGACTCGTTGACAAAAGGCACAGATATGGTAGATCTCAATATGCAAATATTAGGAGATCCTTATTATATTGCGCAGAGCGGTACAGGAAATTACACAGCTCAACCAACACAATTTTCTAACTTAAATGATGATGGTTCTGTGAGTTATCAAAACGGAGAAGTTGACATTGTAATTAACTTTAGAACTCCAATAGATATAAATCAAAGTACAGGTATGTATAATTTTGGTCCCAATACAGATACTGCTCCGGTCATGCAATTTAGCGGATTGTACAAAGTACAAACCGTGTCCAGCGTATTTTCTCAAGGAACTTTTAAGCAAACACTAGTGGGATATAGACGACCAATGCAAGAATCCACCAAACCAGAGCTTAAACCTGCAGAAACATTTAATCCCAATAATAAAGTTCCTGCACCGACAACCAGTGCGTCTTCTCCAGCAACTAGCGGTTATAATGCTGATGGCAATGCTGTGGGTATTGATGTATTTTCTGAAGACGGTACAAAATCAAAATTAAAACAAAATCCTGAGACTGGAGAACTATATGATCCTGGAACTTAACTATGTCTGATGAATATGATATCAATGCCAGTGATGTATCGCAACCCTTGCCCATGCCAGGGCCGTTCCTGGCCACGGTAGTAAGCAACATTGACCCAACATACATGGGTACACTGGAAGTAGAGTTATTAAGACCAGTGGGTGCAAGTGGCGGAGAAGGCCAACTGCATCAAGTATCATACATGAGTCCTTTTTATGGTTCCACAAGTAGTAAGTATTTAGGAGCAGATCCTGATGACTATAACAATTCACAAAAAAGTTATGGCATGTGGATGATGCCTCCCGATGTTGGCGTCACAGTTGTAGTGATCTTCATTGATGGCGATCCAAAAAGAGGATATTGGATAGGATGTGTTCCTGATGAAAATATGAACTTTATGGTTCCAGGAATTGCCGCTACTCAACGAGTTACAGAAGATGTTGAGTTTGAAAAAACTGGCAGATACGGTAGAGTGCCTGTGGCAGAGTATAATAAAATTACTCCAGGAAATAGCACACCTTCGGATCCCACACAAAATTTAAAACCACGTCACCCGCTTGCACAGATTCTAGAAGATCAAGGATTACTATTTGATGATGCTAGAGGAATCACTACTAGCAGTGCTAGACGTGAAGCACCGTGTATGGTTTTTGGTATCAGTACTCCAGGACCTTTAGACAAACGAGACGGTGCAAAAACTGGCCCAGTGGGAAAATTAGAACATGAAATTCCTAACGCCCCGGTAAGCAGGCTTGGCGGTACAACATTTGTCATGGATGACGGTGATGATAAGTTTTTGCGTAAAACAACATCTTCAGAAGGTCCACCTGATTATGCTAGTGTGGAAAATGGAGAAACAGAAGGTGATCCAACTCTATTACACAATGAACTTTTTAGAATTCGCACACGGACCGGACATCAAATCTTATTCCATAATACAGAAGATTTAATTTATATTTCTAATGCTAGAGGAACAAGTTGGATAGAGTTAACTAGCGATGGAAAAATAGATATCTATGCCAAAGACAGCATAAGTGTACATACTGCTAACGATTTAAATTTTTATGCAGATAGAGATATAAACATGGAAGCAGGTCGAAATATCAATATAAAAGCCACAGACAAAGAATCAGTAGGAGATACAGCAGTAAGCGGAAGAATTCAGGTAGAAGCAGTTGGCGATTTTATTAAAATTGTGAATGGCAATGTGTTTACTCAAGTTGATGGCACACAAGATAATACCGTTACCGGAGCAGTCATACAATCGTTCGAAGACACATGGGATGTCACAATTGGCGACCAAACAAATCTAACTATTGGTGCTGGATTTGACCTCAATACTGGCGACGGCAATAAATTAACATCGGGCGGCAACATGGATATTTCTGCGGCAAACACCACAGTAACTGGAGGCAACATTAACTTTAACGGCCCTACCGCCGCAACAGCAGGATCTGCTTCTGACGTAACTCTGCCAGAACCATTGGAAACAATTGACAATCCAACTGAAGTAGAAGGTGAAACTATAACAAGTATCATGGCACGTATTCCAACAATGGAACCTTACCCGCATCATGAAAATTTAGATGGAACAATGTTTAAGCCAGATGCCACTGACAGGGAGGCTGTTACGCCGATTGATATTCCGGATGCATGGAAAAGTTACAGCACTGGCACAGACACATTTAAGAAAAATCAAGGATAATAATCATGTCTCTATACAAAAAAGTAACACTGCCTGCCGCACCAAATCCTGGGTTATCCACACCAAAAATGTATAAAGGGTTTAGCTCAGTCAATAGCAATTCAGAAAATTTTGTGCTATATGACTTTGATTTAATCAAACAGGATCTTATTAATCACTTTTATATAAGGCAAGGCGAGCGATTAATGCAACCCAACTTTGGAACCATCATTTGGAGTTTGTTGTTTGAACCGTTAACAGAGCAACTTAAAGATCTTATTTTACAAAATGTCAATGAAATTCTTAATTACGACCCCAGAGTGCAGGCCACCAATGTACTTGTAACCCCGTATGATACAGGTTTACAAATCGAAGCCACATTAAAATATATTCCTTATAATATTCAACAGAATTTACAGTTAAAGTTTGATCAAGCCAATGGGTTAATCACAGCGTAATAAGTGCCCACATAATTTTAATCAATAAATACAGCTACTAGGACACGACATGAGCTCAACTGATAGACAAAATAACTTGTTAATATCTCAAGATTGGAAGAAAATATACCAATCTTTTAAAAATGCTGACTTTCAAAGCTACGATTTTGAAAACTTACGCAGAACACTGATTGATTACATTCGAATTAATTTTCCTGAAGATTTTAACGATTACATTGAGTCTAGCGAATACCTTGCCCTAATTGACCTTATTGCTTATGTGGGCCAAAGCATAGCATTCCGCGTTGACTTAAATGCTCGTGAAAACTTCTTAGAACTAGCAGAGCGCCGTGACAGCGTATTACGTTTAGCACGTATGATCAGCTATAATTCTAGTAGAAACAAAGCTGCCTCTGGCCTATTAAAATTCAATACTGTTAGCACTACTGAAACTGTTTTAGATAGTAGCGGTAGAAATTTAGCAGGGCAATTCATAACTTGGAATGACAGTTCTAACCCTGCATGGTACGATCAATTTATCAAAATAATAAATGCCGCCATGCCACCTACACAACAATTTGGAACTCCTGCAGATTCCGCATCAATTTATGGAGTTCCAACATCGCAGTATCGTTTTAACTCTGTGAATACTGATGTTCCAGTTTATAGTTTTTCTAAATCTATTGCTGGTCGAAACATGAATTTTGAAATCACCAGCACTACTTTTAGTGAAAAAACGTTTATCTATGAAGAAGCACCTAAGATTGCAACAGCAATTGCCTGCATTTATAAAGATGACGGTTATGGTGCCGGCAGTGCAGGAACAGGATTCTTTTTTAATTTTACACAAGGTTCTTTGAATACCAGTAGTTTTACTATTAATCAACCCAGCAGTAATCAACTAGTTGATGTTGCTACACAAAATATTAATAATACAGATATCTGGCTATATGGCCTGGATCAAACTGGTTTAGAAAGTAATCTATGGACACAAGTTCCATCAACAGTGGGCAACAATATTATCTATAATAGTTTAAGTAGCAAAATAAAAAACATTTATAGCGTTATAACCAGAGCTAACGATGCAATCAGTTTAAGTTTTAGTGACGGCACTTTTGGAAATCTTCCATTGGGCAATTTTAGAGTTTATTACAGATCTAGCAATAATCTCAGCTACACAATAAACCCAACTGATATTCGAAACATATCCATAGCAATTCCTTATAGATCAGCGCAAGGACTTAATGAGATATTAACTATTAGTTTAAACTTGGCTACTACTGTATCTAATTCAACTACTACAGAATCCAATGCTAGTATTAAGTCCAATGCTCCTCAAAATTATTATACACAAAACCGAATGATTACCGGAGAAGATTATAATATTAGTCCGTTAGGAGTTACAACACAAGTTTCAAAAGTAAAAGCCATTAACAGATCCAGCAGTGGAATAAGTCGATATTTTGACCTTACAGATCCAACAGGAAAGTACAGCACTACTAATTTATTTGCCGATGACGGTGTAATATATCAAGAAACATTTACAACAGATATTAATTTTTCGTATATTACCCAAACTGATATTGAAAATGTTATATACAAAGATGTTTATAATTTGTTGAATTCCCCTAATTTAAGAAACTTCTATTATTCAAACTATATCAATTACTTGACTGCAAGTCTTGATATTGTATGGTACAACAAAACAACAGACAGCAATAGCTGTACAGGCTATGTTGGTGGCGTGGCCGGCTCAACATCAACCCTGCCTTACAAGGTTGGATATGCAACCACAACTGATTTAAAATATTTAACTGCTGGAGCATTGATTAAATTTACAGTATCAAACCCAGCAACACACTACTTTGATACACGCAACAATAACAAAATAATTACAGGCAATGTAAACACTGTTGGCGCAAGTTCTTATATATGGGCAGAAGTGGTTAATGTAGTAGATGACGGAACAGCCTCGGCCACAGGTGTATTATCTACAGGGTTTGGTCCAATAACATTAAGTCAAGTTGTTCCTCAAGATGCAATTCTTAGCCAGATTATTCCTAAATTAACTAAAACTATTTCTCCTTCTGTAATAAGTTCTATAATTGACTTGATATTTTCAAATCAAGCATTTGGATTAAGATATGAAGGTTCAACGCAAAGTTGGAAAATTGTATTTCAAACCAATTTAAACCCTTCAAGTGCATTTAGTTTAGGCAATCAAGGAGATTCTACAAATTTACAAAAAGACTCTAGTTGGCTGTTATTATTTAATACCAATAAAGAATACTATACAATCACAACTCGACAGTCTCGTTATGTATTTGAAAGTGACAAACAACTTAATTTTTATTTTGATCCGGATGTAAACATTTACGATACAGTATCTTCTTCCGTTATAAAAGATAATATTAAAATATTAAACATCAATACCAAACCTGATGAAATTATGCCGTTTAATAGTGATTTAAAATGGGATGTGATTTCAGAATACAACGGCTTAGACGGATATATAGATTCTAAAAAGATTGTTGTCACGTTTGCCGACAGCGACAATGACGGCAGTGTTGATAATCCTCAACTGTTTGTTGATATTGTAAATCCTTTGATAAATCCTTCAACAAAATATATTGTACAGAAAAAATATTTAATTAGTCAAGGCCAAGAAGATTACAAATATGTGCCAAATGATGCAATCAGGGGCCCTGTAATTATTTTAAATACTGAAAGTTCTGTAGGATCACTACTTTCGTATGCAGATGGACAATATTTTTATTTTACTGACACCGAAGTAGTAAAAAAATTAGATTTAACATCTTCAATTTTAAATCCAACATTGGATTATAAAGTATTTGTTGGTCGAGACAAATTAAGATTCCAATATACGCACGGTGCCGATTACAACAGCAGAATAGATCCAGGCGCAAGCAATATAATGGACATCTATGTATTAACAAACAGCTATGACAGACAATTTAGACAGTGGTTAAACGGTGCAAATGTTAGCGAGCCGCTTCCTCCAAGCAGTGGCGAATTAAATTCGTTATTAAGTTCTAATCTAAACTTAATTAAAACAACAAGTGATGAAATTGTATATCATCCTGTAAAATATCGTTTATTATTTGGAACAAATGCAGACACAAGTGTACAAGCATATTTTAATGTGATTAAAAACTCGATGTCAACTGTATCGGATAGTAACATTACTGCAAGAGTGTTAACAGCAATAAATCAATTTTTTGCTTTAGAAAACTGGAATTTTGGTGATACATTTTATTTTACTGAATTATCAACTTATGTTATGACAACACTGTCGCCCGATATAACAAATTTTGTTATTGTTCCAAGACAAGCTGGCAAATATTTTGGTAGCTTATTTGAAATTAAATGCCCTAGCGATCAACTATTCATAAGTTGTGCTACTGCAAGTGATATTAGTGTAGTATCGGGATTAACATCTAATAATCTTAAAACAATAACCGGGCAAGGATTGGCATCTCTTTTAGATAGTCAAATTATAACTAGTGCAACATATGGAGCAACGAATGGCTAATAACACGCCTTTTGGAAATAATGGGTTAAGTGCAAACCTTCTTCCGGGATTTTATCAAACAACTCCCAACAAGAAATTTCTTCAAGCAACTATAGACCAATTATATCAGCCGGGTAATGTAACAAAAATTAATGGCTACATAGGAAAAGAAAATAGCAAAGCAACTGTTGTATCTGATACTTTTGTTGCTTCGGCCAATTCAGCTAGAAAAAATTATCAGCTTGAACCAGGTATTGTTATTAAAGATAATCTTGGTAACATTGAATTTTTTAAAGATTATATTGATTATGTTAATCAGGTAAATGTGTTTGGTGGAAATACAGATAACCATGCTAGACTAAATGACCAAGAATTTTATAGTTGGAATCCCAATATCAATTGGGATAAGTTAACTAATTTTCAGAATTATTATTGGCTTCCGTACGGCCCTGAAACAATTAAGATTACAGGTCAACAATTAAAAGTCACAAGTACTTACCAAGTAGAGTTAACAAGTGTGGGTGCCGATAACCAGTATATTTTTACGCCAAATGGATTAACTCCAAATCCAGTAATTAAACTGTATCGAGGACAAACATATACTTTTGTAATTAATAGTCCGGGAAATCCTTTTAGTTTTAAATTACAAAGAACAGCAGGAAATTCAAACAGATACATCACCAGTTCAATAGATGCTCACGGTGTAGAGCAGGGAACAATTACATTTCACGTTCCTGATGATGCTCCTTCTTTAATTTATTATCAAAGTGAAACAGATCTTAATTTAGGCGGCATTGTAGAAATATATGATATAGATGAAAATACTTATATTGATATAGAAACGGACATTTTAGGAAAACAAGTATATACTTTAACCAACGGTACTGTACTTAGTAATGGCATGAAAGTGACATTTGAAGGAAACGTAACGCCTGCAATGTATGCAACAGGACAGTATTATGTTGAGGGTGTTGGCACTGCAATAAAGTTAGTTCCTGAAAGTGTATTACAAGTAGTGACACCTTATACAATTGCAGAATCAATTAAATTTGATGCAACACCTTTTGACACAGATCCGTTTAGCGATGCTACTGGGTATGCTAGTTTAGCAGATTATATTGTTATCAACAGAGCAAGCCGAGATAGGAATCCGTGGAGTCGATACAATCGTTGGTTCCATAAAGATGTAATAGTTGCTTCATCTACACACAATGGTGTTCCCGTAGAATTAGACCAATTATCTAGAGCAGTTAGACCAATTATAGAATTCAATGCAGATTTAAAATTATTTAACTTTGGAACCAAATCAACAATAGATGTTGACGTTATTGATGACTTTACTTTGGATGTGTTTTCAATAATAGAAGGATCGTTAGGATACAACGTTGATGGTATTAAACTTAGCCAGGGTCAAACTGTGCTGGTCACATCGGACACAGACCCATTAGTAAACAACAAAATCTATCGTGTTGAATTTATCGATGTTACCCATGTTAATGGAACTAGAAACGATCAAATTCATTTAGTGGAAGTTGCATCACCGTTTACTAATCAAACACTGCTAGTTAAAGAAGGATTAACAAATCAAAGTTCTATGTATTGGTTTAACGGCACCAAGTGGATCAAGGGTCCTATAAAATCCAATACAAATCAATCTCCAGTGTTTGATATAGTGGATGAAAGCGGAGTTAGCTACAGCGAGTTGACAGGTTCTACTTTTAAAGGAACTAAGTTATTTTCTTATAAAATTGGTTCAACGGGCACTACAGATACAATATTAGGATTTAAATTAAGTTATAAAAATGTTGGAAACATTGGGGATATTGTTTTCAATTTTGATTTGGCATCAGATACTTTTGAATTTAAAAACAACAGTAATCTTGTGACAAAAGGCATCAACACTGGGTACTTGGTAAGTCAAGATTACACAGGCAATGTCAAATATTTAAATGGTTGGGAAATTTCTAAAGCTACAACATCTCAGGCCGCTGTGAGAATTTATAAAGATAAAGATAAATTTAATAACTTTGATGTTGATATTTTTAATGATATAGAACAGTTAGACGATTTAATTGCTCGTGTTTACGTTAACGGTGCTCTCCTTTCTAAGGACAACTGGATATTATCTAATGGTCCAGTTTATAAATTTATTTCTTTAAAAACTCCAATCACCAGCCAGGATATTTTAACAATTAAAGCATACGCTTCACAACCAATCAACGGCAATGGGTTTTATGAGATTCCTTTGAATTTACAAAATAATCCAATGAATGACGTAATAGGTGATTTTACACTGGGCGAAGTTATAGATCACACAGCTTCTATAGTTGCAAATTTAACTAATTTTAAAGGAAGTTTTCCAGGGGCCAGCAATTTAAGAGATTTGGGTAATATTACTCAGTATGGAACTAAGTTTGTTCAGCACAGCGGCCCCTCAAGTTTAGCATTGTATCATATTACTTCAGAGTCAAACAACATAGTTAGAGCCATCGAACAATCAAGAGATGATTATGCTAATTTTAAAAAAATCTTTGTAAGCACATCTGAAAATTTAGGAATTGACGGCGATCCAGCATCAATGGTAGATTTGATACTTCAAAAAATTAATAAAGATAAACCAAATACTGGCCCTTATTATTTTAGTGACATGGTTGGTTACGGTGCATCTCTTAAAACTGAAATCAATGTAGTAGATTACCGCATTAAAACCTATCCGTTAACCAGTGTGTTTTCTTTAAATTCATTATCAAGTAAATCTTGTTTAGTGTATATCAATGGAAGCCAACTACTTTACGGAAAAGACTATACATTTAATTCTCAAGGATTTATTTTGATGACGGATTCATTGGAATTTGCCAATGATGACATTATCGCAATTTATGAATATGAAAGTACAGACGGATGTTTTATTCCTGAAACTCCTACCAAATTAGGAATATGGCCAAAATACGAACCTAAGATTTATTTAGATACATCACTACTAACACCTCAGGTAATGATACAGGGACATGACGGAAGCCAAACATTGGCATACGGTGATTACCGTGACAACTTGATTTTAGAATTAGAAAAAAGAATTTTTAATAATATAAAAGTACAATACGATACGTCTATATTTGACATCAATGATACTATACCAAGTTACAACAGAAAAACTCCATACACCAACACTGAATTTAATTCAGTGTTAGCTCCTCATTTTTATAAATGGGCTAAAACTGTTAACAATGATTTTTCTCAATCGTTGTCATTTGACAACACTAATACTTTTTCTTATAATTATTCTCGAAATAGTTCTCCTACCGGCACAAGCCTTCCAGGATACTGGCGTGGTGTATATAGATGGCTTTTAGATACTGACAGACCTCATATGTGTCCTTGGGAAATGTTAGGATTTACACTGGAACCGCCTTGGTGGATAGAAACTTATGGCCCTGCCCCGTATACCAATGATAATAGGGTCATGTGGCAAGACCTCACAGATGGTATTATAAGACAACCAAATACTCCAGTGGCAACGGTATCTAAATATGCAAAGCCGTTTTTAATGTCACGCATTCCTGTTGACAATGCTGGAAATTTAACAAGCCCTGTTGTTTCTGGTCTTGCATCAGGCACAATTACATCCAACTCTAATCTTAATTTTGTATTCGGCGATGTGGGACCAGTTGAAGGGTCGTGGAGACGTAGTAGCTATTATCCTTTTAGTGTGTTAATAACTGGAATTTTATTAAACCCTTCTAAATTATTTGGATTGTTAATTGATAGAAGTAGAATTTTAAGAAATAAAACTGGACAGTTAATTTATAAAGATACTAATTTAAGAATACGTCCTCAAGATGTTGTTCTTCCTAGCGTATACAGTAGTTCCGCACGAGTACAAACTGCTGGAATTATTAATTATCTTGTAAATCATATTTTAAATTATGTTTTTAGTAACAATTTAAAATCTTATTCTAAATATGCGTATGATTTATCTGAGATGACATCTCAATTATCTTACAGACTTGGATCTTTTACAAACAAAGATCGATTTAATTTATTACTTGACAGTAAAACTCCAAGTAGTACTGGAAGTGTTTTTATTCCTAAAGAAAATTATTCTGTATTTTTAAATACATCAAACCCTATTAAAAAGTTATTATATAGCGGAGTGATGATTACCCGTCTTAAAAATGTATATCAAATTGCAGGGTACAGTCAATCTGAACCTTACTTTAAATGCTACCAACATGCACAGTCAGGCGCCACTATAAATGTAGGCGGCATAACTGAGTCTTACGTAAATTGGTCGGCGGGCGAGTCATATGCAATTAGTACAGTTGTAAAACATGTTAATAAGTTTTTTAGAACAACAGTAACGCATACTTCAACTACTGAATTTAATTCGCAAAATTTTGATTTACTCCAAGCAATTCCTATTCAAGGCGGGCAATCTGCTGTTTTTAGAAAAAGTTGGAACAAATCAAATATAATTACAGTTCCATACGGTACTGGTTTTGAGACTATACAATCTGTAGTTGACTTTTTAGTAGGATACGGGGAGTGGTTAAAAGATCAAGGTTTTGTATTCAATGATTTTAACAACAACCTGGGTCAGGTTTCAAATTGGGAAACCAGTGCAAAAGAATTTTTGTTTTGGACTACACAAAATTGGAGTTCAGGCCAGGATAAATGGAATGATTGGGCACCCGGTGAAAAATTAGAATATGGAAATATAGTTAGATATAACGGAGAATATTATAGTGCTATAGCAACTTCTCAAGACCTCATTTTTGATTCTAACAAATTTACTAAGTTGTCATCCCTTAATATTTCTGGCGCCAGTGTAATTAGTTTGAGCCCTGTAGCTGGAAATATAACTTTTACTGCGGCATTATCTGTAGTTGATGATATTAAAAATCCTTTTAATAACTATGAAATTGTAAAAGTAGATGGCACTTCGTTATTACCCTCAGATTTAGAATCTTATAGAAATAATAATACTGTTAGTTATAAACCTAGAACTAATGACGGTATATACGGTGCTAGTTTTTATTTAATACAACATGAACATGTGGTTATCATTGACAATAAAACCATATTCAATGATACTATTTTCAATCCTGCATCGGGTTATAGACAAGAAAGGATTAAAGTTGCTGGCTATATAACTAACAATTGGTATGGCGGCCTGGACATTCCAGGATTTATCTTTGATTCGGCTACTATTACAGAATGGCAACCGTGGCAAGATTATAATCTTGGCGATATTATTAACTACCAAGGGTTTTATTATAGTGCTAATAAATTTTTACCAGGGTCTTCTGATTTTGTAACAACAGACTGGACATTGTTAGATAAAAAGCCAGAACCTAAAATTTTACCTAACTGGACAAATATTGCCACACAGTTTACAGATTTTTACAATTTAGATACTGACAGTTTCAACTATAATCAACAAACAGTTGCCCATCATCTTATTGGATATCAAAAACGCCAATATTTAAGTAATATTATTCAGGATGATGTGAGCGAGTTTAAATTTTATCAAGGAATGATTAGAGAAAAAGGAACAGCAAATGTTCTTAATAAATTATTTGACGTCCTGCAATCTGAAGATAAAGAAAGTATAGAATTTTATGAAGAGTGGGCAATACGTGTTGGACAATACGGCGCAAACTCTGCGTTTGACCAAATTGAATTTGTTATCGATGAATTACAAGTTAAGAGCAATCCACAAGGATTTATTCTTACAAATCAAGTTGACCCAACTTTAAATTCTTTTGTAATTCAATTAACACCTAACAACGTATATTTAAAACCAAGTGATTACAATTCTACTCCTTGGCCAGAAACATCAAGTTACACTCCTTTATTAAGATCTGCTGGCTACGTTAATTCAGGTGATGTTACTATCTCACTAGGAAATATTTCAGAAATTCTTAATTACGATCCTACTACTTTAACAAACGGAAGCTATATCTGGTCTTCTTTTGATGTATCAGATTGGAATGTTTATAGATTTAGTGATCTTGGATTGTCTGTAACTGGGGTATCGTATGACACTGCCTCAAAAATACTAACAGTTACCACAGAAAGTTTATTAACACTAAATGTTGGCAATTATATTGGAATAACTCAAACAACAAATATCAACGGATTTTATAAAATTGTTTCAATAACATTAAATTCATTTGCAGTTTCAGCTCCTAAGGTAACAACATTTAGTCCTTTTAATAATTTACCAACAATAACAATTTATGCGTTACTAACCCAACGTGCTAATAGTATAGATAATCTAGATTCTATTCTTCCTTTGAAATTAAACGGCGGAGAATTATTATGGACTGATACAGATGCAAATAATAAATGGTCTGTATGGGAATACAATACAGTATATACAGAGACTGATATTATAAATGCTAACCCTCTTGTGAATTCAGAGTATGGCAGATCTATAGCAGTTTCAAAAATTGGAAATATATTAGCATCTAGTTCGTCAACAGGTCAATTACAAATTTATACCAAAACTGGAATTTTAGAACCTTGGACAAATCATCAGTTATTACAAAAACCTGTAGCGTCTTCAAATCTAACTGGTAGTTTTTCAGGAACAATCGTAAACATAGATCTTGGCTCGTTGATTTCTTCAACTACTATGTCTGGCGCTACTCCGGGATCCGGTTATACACCGTTGGTAGGCAGTCAAATTTATACATCAGTTCCATTAACTGGAGGAACCGGGTCTGGAGCAATTGCTAATATCACAATAACGAACGGGTCAGTGACTGCTGTAGATTTGTTGCGTTACACAGATAACTATGTTTCAGGAGAGCTATTAAGTGCATCATCGACACTGCTTGGTGGCACAGTTTTAGTTCCGTTTCAAACTAAAATTACTAATTCTTGCGGCTCGGGATATACTCCACTAGTAGGAACAGTTACTTATCGCAATGTTTCTCTTACTGGCGGAACCGGCGTTGGCGCAACAGCCGACATTCAGGTACAAAACGGTGAAGTTAGTTTTGTACAGATAGTTGATGGTGGCACAAACTATTCTTCAGGTAATATTTTAAGTGCAACTGCTTCTTCGATTGGCAACACAGTTAGTGTTCCATTTACCGTGACTGTATCAACTATCAATTTAAATCAAGATGCTACATTGTCATCTGTAATTGCATTTAGCAACGATAGTACCTGGATGGCAACCGGAAGTCCGCTGGCAGGATATGTATCAACACACCATGTTGGACCTTATTCATCTGGTGTAGCTTATCCTGCAAAATCTATAGTAGCGTCTGCTGGAAAAGTCTATCAAACAGCACTGTTGATGCAATCAACTTACACTTTGATTGGCGGAACAACGTTAAATCAAGGGCAAGGTGCTAGATTTAACGTTGTTGTTATCGGATCTTCTTATACTGTAAACATAGTATCTGGCGGCGCAGGATACAAAAATGGAAATAAAATTAAAATTCTAGGATCGGCAGTAGGCGGAATTGATACTGTTAACGATATAATCATCACAATTACGGGTGTTTTAGAATCTAGTATTACTTCAGTTACTGCGACAGGAACATGCCCTCCAAGAACTTATATTACATTGCCAGGAGATGTAGTTTTAGGAAGCGGTGCCAAATTTAATATTACTACTAACTTAACAGGATATACTGCAACTGTTTCTAATATAGGAAGCGGCTATGTGGTAGGAGATCGTATATTAATTTCAGGATCCATTGTTGGTGGCGTAGATATTCTTAATGATATTACAATAATTGTACAAACTTTAGGATCATCATCTATGACTGTTAGTGTAACAGGTATAACTGGATGGGTAGTAATACCGTATGTTCCTGTTGACCTCGGCGGAACTAATAGTTCTCTAATCAAACAAGGAATTATTACCTTATACAAAAAAGATGCAACTAATAACTACTTTTTAGTTGATTCTATTATTAGTCCTATTCCGTCAAACAACGAGCAATTTGGTTCAACTTTGACATTTGGCAATAATACTTTATATGTTGGAGCAATTGGGTCTTCTAACAACACTGGTAAAGTTTACAGACTAATTTATTCAAGTTTAATCAATGCATCATCTGCGTATAATCCAGTTGGAAGTTCTAATTCTATAGTAGTTGTAACCAGTACTAGTGGAATCAAAACAGGAATGATTGTGCAGGGTGCTGGTTTTACTAGCGGACAATATGTTTTATCAGTAACAAGTGATACTACTTTATTACTAAGTGGAAGTCCTGATTCAACTCCCAATGGAGTATTAAACTTTGTAACAACATCTTGGAGTTATGATTTTTCAGAAACAGCACTGCAATCTATTCCAAACGGTGCAACACAATACGGAACATCTATCCAGCTGAGTTTAGATACTAAAACACTAGTAATATCGTCATTGGGAAGTGTGTATATATACAAAACAGTTTCTAATTTATTATTGCTAATTCAAACTTTAACAGGATCTACTTCTAGATTTGGATCTAGTGTTGCTATTTCAGATGATGGTACTTATATTGCAATAAGTGATGATATAGAAAGCACTGCAATTGTAAATCAAGAAGGAAGTGTTAAGGTATACAAACTTAACAGTTCAACTTATGTGCTTTATCAAACATTAGTTAATCGAATTCCAGAAGTATCGCAAAAGTTTGGTAATAAAATATTCTTTATGAATGACTATGAAACTTTAGTAGTTTACAGTCAAGAAGGCGACACCAGACTAACTACAACATTTGATAATTTAGCAACTACATTTGATAAAGACTCGACAACATTTGTTTCACCGCGTATTAATAGTGGACGAGTTGATGTATACGACCGTTACTTAACTAAATGGGTATACAGCGAAACATTACCAACTACAAGTGTGAATAATGATGGCTATGGTGTTGGTCTAGCAGTTGGTGAAACTCAAATATTTGTTGGCGCTCCGTTCACAGCAGTTAATTCACTCTCTTTAGGAAAAATTTACAACTACAATAAACTACCTGATGATTACACTTGGAAGAAATACGCAGGACAATCATCAGTTCCAGATATTAAAAAGATTAAAAAAGCATTTTTGTACAATAAGTCTCTAGGAACGTTATTAACATACCTTGATGTTATTGATCCGTTACAAGGAAAAATTGCAGGCCCGGCTGAAGAAGAAATAAAATATAAAACATTTTACGACCCTGCTACTTATTCGGTAGGCACCAATACAGTCACAGTGGATCCGTCAAACATTTGGTCTAGCAATCAAATTGGAACATTGTGGTGGGATTTAAGGACAGCCAAGTTCATCAATAGCTATGACAGCAGTATCACTTATAGAACCAATACATGGAGTAAATTAGCACAAGGTGCCAGTATTGATGTGTATGAATGGGTAAGTACAAATTTAAGACCTAGCCAGTGGAATTCACAAGCAGATACAGACGCCGGCCTTGCAAATGGAATTAGTGGCTCTACTTTATACGGAGATGATACTTATTCTTTAACTCAGACTTATGATAAAATAAGCAAAACATTTAAAAACAAATATTATTACTGGGTTAAAAATACAGTTGTAATTCCAAAAATTTCTAATCGTTTTATATCTGCCAAAGATGTATCTTCTTTAATTTCTAATCCACAAGGACAAGCATACACGTACCTTGCACTTACTGGATTGGATTCTTTTAGCTTAGTAAATGCACAGTCATACCTAACAGGGTCTGACGTTGTGTTATCTGTTGAATATTGGAATATTGATAAAACAGATCAAAATATTCACAGTCAGTATAAAATTATTAGCAACGATCCAAAAACTTCAATACCCACGTCAATAGAACAAAAATGGATTGATAGTTTATGCGGAGTTGATACGGAAGGTCGGTTGGTTCCTAATCCAGTACTACCAGTCAAATTGCAATATGGCGTTGAAAATCGTCCACGCCAGGGTATGTTTGTAAACAGACTAGAGGCACTAAAACAACTAATAGAATATGCAAATCAGATTTTAATTAAAAATCAAATTGTTAAAAACAATAACATTAGTTCATTAGAATTGTTTGATCCTGAACCTTCTGTGTTGTCGGGATTGTACGATAAAATTTTAGATACTGATACAGAATTACCTTATGCAAATGTTTCAAATTTTGCTGTACCTGTGTTAATTCCTGTAATTGTTGATGGAAAAATTGTTGACATCACTATTAAAAGTGCGGGCAAGGGATATATTAAAACAATAACCAATATTGATACAGCACCATTTATTACTATTAACGGTGCAGGCATTGGAGCAGTTGTACAAGCTGAAATCAATAGCTTAGGTCAAATTATTGGAGCAGTAATTATTTCTGGAGGTGAGGGATATGATTCTAATACAACTTGTTCTATTAGAAATTACAGTGTTCTAGTTCATAGCGACACACAGGCCCAAGGAACATGGAGCATTTATTCATATGACCCTACTTTTAAATTATGGTCAAGAACTTTAACTCAAAGATTTGATGTTAGAAATTACTGGTCGTACGCCAATTGGTTTGCAACTGGTTATAATCAATTTACATTAGTGGATTTTGCAGTTGATACATTTGCAGATTTGAATACTATTGAAACTTCTATAGGAGACAATGTAAAAGTTAGATCTGCTAACTCGGGCGGCTGGCTAATACTAGAAAAATATAGTAATACAACAAGTATTGACTGGACTCAGTCGTATCAAGTGGTTGGAGTAGAAAATGGAACTATTCAATTTAATAGTTCTTTATATCAATTTGCTAATACTTTAGTTGGTTTTGATTCTGGAATTTATGACGACAATGTATATGACGTTGTTGCAAGTGTTGAATTACGAAATATATTAATTGCTTTAAAAGATGTAATTTTTGTTGGAGATTTAAAACAAGAATACTTGAATCTATTTTTCAATAGTATCCACTATGTTCTTAGTGAGCAAGTGTATGTTGATTGGATATTTAAAACAAGTTTTGTAAAAGCTCAACACAATGTAGGAGATTTAGATCAACCAGTAAATTATCCTGTGGACAACTTGGCTAATTTTGAAGACTATATTAATGAAGTTAAGCCTTATAGAACTAAAATTAGAGAATACATAAGCAATTATGATGGAACAGACGTTGCTCAGTTGCCAATAACTGACTTTGATTTAATGCCAATTTATGAAAATAATTCCATAGGATTAATTAATGCAACAGTTAAAGATGGAAAAATATTTGCCGATAACGCAAAAATTAGAGAGTATCCTTGGAAATTTTGGCTTGATAATGTTTCTTTTGATATAGTAGACTTAGTTTTAAATAGTGGTGGCACAGGGTATATTATAGAACCCGACGTAAAAATTATAAGCGACAGCGGCAGCGGTGCAGTTGCAAGAGCATTTATCAATAACGGAAAAGTAAATCGAGTAGTATTGCTTGAACCGGGTACTGGATACTTGTCAGCCCCAACAGTAATTTTAGATGGCGGCCTGTCAGAAAACGGTACTCAGGGATCTGTTTCTGCAATTATTGGAAATAGTGTTATACGTTCCACTAAAGTCACAATTAAATTTGATAGACATACTTCAAAACAATATATTACACAACTTAAACAAGTTGAAACGTTTTTAGGAACAGGCAGTAACTTGCAGTTTTCATTAAAATGGGCTCCTAATGCTACAATAGGTAACTCTTCAGTGACATTGAATGGAATTCCTGTTTTAAGAGAATTGTATACACTTAGTACAGTTACTTCTGTTTACAAAGGGTACGAATCGTTTTCAGGATTGCTTACACTTGATATATCATTGAGGCCGATTGTTGGAAACATTGTAGTAACTTACTTAATTAACGAAGCGTCTTTAAATTCTGCTGATAGGATAGAGTTTTATTATGCACCCCAAGAAGGCCAGTTAGGAAAAGATTTAAGTCAATTAATGATGGGCATTGATTATGGAGGTGTTATAGTAGACGGGTTAGGATTTAACATAACAACAGGATGGAGTTCACAACCTTATTATACAGACAAGTGGGATAGTGTTGACAGTAAATTTGATGATTATTTTGT
>Ga0209107_10000212_pt1 | contig 35088 bp, 27 predicted proteins | sample LakErihyJuly2011_2_FD_187460 | JGI IMG/M metagenome (GOLD analysis project Ga0209107, IMG submission 187460) | Freshwater microbial communities from dead zone in Lake Erie, Canada - CCB hypolimnion July 2011 (SPAdes) (version 2) | ecosystem: Environmental > Aquatic > Freshwater > Lentic >...
GTAACAGTTTGTATACGGCATGTTCTGTCAATGTGAATAATTGCCGGAATCTTTGCCTCTACACCTGGCTGACAGTTTACAGCATACATCATATGTGGGCTATCATCCATGCCTCGTAGATCAAACCATTCGTGTACATGCTCTTGAAGAATTGTTCCAGCAAACGGACGGAAATATTCACGATGTTTTACTTCATTAACAAAGTCTTTACCGTCTTCATATGTAGGATTAAACAAAATTGATCTATTTCCTAGCGCACGTGGACCATTTTCACTGCGACCTTGATAGATAGTAACAATATTTTTATTCATTAACAGCTCAACAACGTCGTCGTTTGACGCATCTGTTACTTCAACATCATATTTTACTGCAATACGATTAACATCATCTACAGAATAATCATATTTAAATCCAAGATACAGTCCGTCTTTAGAATAGTCAACAGTAACATGATCTTCCATACCTTTGTAAAACATCAAGGCAGCACCAATAGCAGTACCGGCATCATTGCTGATAGGTTCAATATACAGTTCAATGCCTTCGTCACGTAATTGTTCTAAGTAATAATAATTTGCCACACAGTTTAATCCGTAGCCACCACTAATTACTACTTTTTTCTGTCCAGTCATCGCTACTGATTTACGAATTAATCGTAGCACTTGTTCTTGGGTTTCTATTTGACACGCATAGGCAAGATCTCTTCGATTATCTAAATAGGTCATGTCCTTTTGATAAATGTCGCTACTATTAAGATAGTCAAATAGCATTCCATTAATAACAGCGCCGTTAGGGTATGTAGGAATAACAATATTTCTGTTAGCCAATGGAGCCAGAGTAGATGTATCAAATAATGGCGGAATAGCATCATTTGCTTTTCCGTATGGAAATAACCCCATAGTTTTTCCAGCCTCAATCCCGCTCCAACCGCAGTACTGTGTAACTGCCTCGTACACTTTAGTAATACCAGCACGGTCAGTAATTAATGCTTCATGACTACAAAATGGTTCATCGTACATACTACTGTCAAACTCTTTAATCAATGCGCCGGCGTTGGGTCCTCTAACGCCAAGGTGTTTATACATTGTTTTAAACGTAGCAGGATATGAACAGTTATAAATGCTTTCGGTTTCCCACCCAGTTACATTCTCATTATTGATAGACAACGGAATAAATGTACCAGCACCGTCGACAATTAGTGCGACCGCTTCTTCAAATCCAGATCGATAAAACGCACAGGCGGCATGTAACTTATGGTGGATATGACTAAAATCAACAACTTGAGGATGGTCAGTTGGATTTTCGTTTCGACGGATTAGTCCAAGTTTCCTTGCCAGACCAGTGTATACGTCATCTCCAGAAAAGTCAATCCTTCCTGCTGTCTCGCGTAAATTTTGAGTATGCGCAATAACCAAATAATCTAATCGATCTGTATAGTCTAATATCTTTAGCATAGCGGCAAATGGACCGCCATCGTATTTGTGTCTGCTTAATCTTTCTTCTTCTATGCTGAATACTATCTCACCATTCTTTAGTAAACATACACTGCTATTATGGCCACGTGCTAGTGCAGCAATCCATACATCTTTTTTAATTTCATTCATATATATCCTTAAAAGCCTTCCATCGGAAACGGCCAATTTAATTTATTTGCTGATACTGGAAAATTAGTGCGTTTTGCTAGCATAAGTTCAAACGATTGTTTATTAAAATTAAACTTAGCATGAACATGCTGTATTGCTTCAGCTAGCTCTTCACAATTTGCGACAGTTTCATCTGATAACTGTAACTTATCAGTTAGTTCTTGTTTAACCCATATTAAATGTTGAGACACGCTTGGATGTGTGTCTAAGAATCTTTTATTTTTAAGTACAGTATCAACAAAATCGTAAGTTAATTCTGGAGTTTGTTTAGCTACTAGTTCCATAGGCGCCAACCAATGCGCGGCATGATCTTGCCAAATTGGTTTATCGTATACTTCAAGTTCTGGAATTTTAGTCCACGCTACTTTGTCAATACCTAATTCGTAGGGCCTTACTAAATCAGTATGTTCACCAATACCGGAATTAGTTCTTAAGTCGGTGCCCATGTTTCTAATATCGCCAATACTGGTCATGTACCATTTACACCCTGTGGATTTTAATAATCCCTGTGTAAGTGTTATATGATTCAGTGTATGCATGAAATACGCAGGTTCAAAGAAAAATGTTTCAATCCATTTTTTACCGTATAACTTTTCGTTAATGTAATTAAACACACTGCCGCTAGTTTTCCAGTGACTAATGCGTTCTGGCAAACTGTGCATATGAAAAAAATCATGACGTAAGTGACTGCTCCATTGTACTATAACAGTGTCTTCTTCAGTAAACTTATACCGAATATTTGCCTCAGCAACTCGTTCTGCTATTGCTCGATTGCCAATGCCCGATAATCCCCAGTTCTTACTAAAGTCAAAGTGTACACTAATTAAATCAGCCCATGTAGGCCACGAGTAACTGGTATAACTACATCCAAAGGTAAAAAGTCTTTTCATAAATTATGTTGCCGAACAAGATGTTGGTGCGTTAGCAGTGGTAATCATCAGAGGTTCAGTTGTCTGCCCGGCTCTTTTAAATTTAGCAACACCTTTGTTTACAGATGAAATAATAGCGTCTTCAATTTTATCATTCATTGCCATAATTCCATCATTGCCTCGATCTGCCACTTCGTCCATGGTAATTCTAATAGGGCTATATTTGCGAACAGTACCGCCCATGTCTAGTACATCAAACTTTTCAACATTTGGATACGATACATTAATGCTGAATGTTGAACCTACAACTACAGTAGCAGGAATATCCAAAGAATACGCCATATGTTGACCCACTGAATCACAACCTAAGAAATAATCTGCGCCAGCAATAATGCCAGCCCATTGACGTAAGCTAACATTTTGTGGATGGGCCACCAGATCTTTACAACCGTGTTGTTGGAAATCAATGCCAACTTCACTCATTAGAATAACACCAAAATTCTTTTGAAGTTTTCTAATGATATTAATAGTATGAACTCCCTCAAAGCTACGACCAGACGGGTCAAAGATTGAGTTATTTTCAGCTCTAACGCCACGGCCGAACGGTTGAACTACCACAATCTTATCTTTTTTAGTTTTTTCTTTGACTTCTTTAATAACGTTGTAGCCGCCAAACAGCTCTTCATTTGACAATCTAATAGTAGGTTTAGGTAAATCTCTAACACCTTTATCGTTAATAAGAATATCAAACGCCTGTGCCAATGAGCACTTTTGATTAAAATATTCCCACACTCGATATGGCTCAGGGGTTACTAAATCCATATTAATTAGTTTGTCTTCAAACAAGTTTTTGTGCCAGTGGTCATATGCCCTGGCATGTAATAGTGGATGACCTTTATAAAAATCAGTGCCGCCCTCACATACAATGATAAAATCATTGCCATTTTCTTCAGCGTATTTTTCCAATGCAGGGATTGAACAGACCACTCTGCCAGCACCACCGTTGATAAAAAATGCTTTATGTCTTTGAGTCATAAATTGTCCTATAATTATAATACACTATAATTTAGCATATTTTATACAAGGAAGCAAGAGTTTTGAGTCTCTTAGTACGCACCTTCAACACTAAAGTTAGCACTAACTGTAATCCTGCGCGACTTACTTTTATTAGGTAAAACATAGTGTGACGCCCAACTTGGAAAAATTACCAATGTGCCTTCTTGTACCGTTGGTATAAACTTTCCTTGACTGAATGAATTAAAAATTCTGTTTATACCAGTAGCTTGTACTATTGAAAAATTTGAATTTTCAAAAATTAGTTGTCCTCCACCATTAGTATCTTGTGGTAGCTCTAACATGTACGCACACGAAAACGATCTGTTAGGAAACGCATGATCGTGTATTTCTTGGTATTCACCCTGGTCGTATAAATTCATCCATACTTCGTTACTATGGACTTTATATTCACATAACGGTTCTAGACTATCAAGATACTCCTGAATGTTTGGTTGTATTGCTTGATAAAACACATCCCATGGTATTAGCGCATTAGAGTCTTGTTGGCATGTAGACTTACAATTTGAGTAGATCCAAGGGTTCCCAAAATTAGTAGCATCGTTTAAAAATGGTGTTAAACTGGTTACTATTTGATCATGCGCAGTGACTTGACCAACATAAAAATGTGTAGCCCATTCACTCTTTGTGTGATTTTTCATTCTATATTTAAATTTTTATATTTTAAAATTAGACAAATGTGACTACAATCCATAATGTGTGACCCCTAGAGTAGTCCTACATAAGTAGTTTAATGCAACCAATAGTAACAGAGATTAATATTGAATTAAAAGTGCCAGTTCGAATATGGGAGTTTTCTCTTGAGCACCTCGGTGCTGATGTTCAAACTAATATTCATAATTCAATTCTAGATATTGTTAAACAAGGGCATTGCCATAGAGAGCCTGAAAAAACTCGTGCTGATCGAACCACTACTATGAGTCAGTGGTGTATGCACAAAGAATATCCAATCTTTAAAAAAATATCTGATCGAGCTGAATCAGTAATACAAGAATGGTTTATGATGAACGCTCGAATGACTTTGCTTACAAATCTTACAGCATGTTGGTATGCTAGTTACGAAGTTGGCCAGCAAACAATTCCACACGAACACAGTCCGGATTTATTTGCGTTTTCCTACTATGTACAAGTTGACGAAAACACTACTCCGTTATTATTTCCGGGTTATCCTGGATACTCTTATCAACCTCGACAGGGATATGGGGTTATTTTTCCTGGCTGGTTAACACACCAAGTGCTGCCGCATAACTCTACAACCCCAAGAATTGTTGTTGCCGGCAACATCGAAGGCACTGCCTTACAAGAATGACTATGATCCCTCCTATCGTAAATGAAATTTTAGTAGACTTAACGGTGCCAATAAAGCTGTGGGAATTTTCCTTAGACAATCTACCAGCACACCGCCGCAAGGTCATACATCAAGATGTTTTAAATATTGCTCAAGATCAAGGTGATAAGCAAGGTGGCACCTTACGAGTACAGGCACAAATGACTGACTGGTGTATGCATCGAGATCACGCATCTTTCCGAGAAATTGCCAACCGAGCAGAATCTATTGTACAACAGTGGTATTTAGACAACGCTCGAATGACGTTAAACACTAAAATAACTGCCTGTTGGGCAGTAAGTTATGCTCGGGGGCAACACTCAATTACTCATTCACACCAACCAGATCTGTTTAGTTTTGTATATTATGTAGCAGCCGATGAAGCTTCGGCTCCGCTAGTATTCCCAGACCCGCCGTGTTACTGTTATCAGCCCCGAACTGGATACGGTATTATATTCCCTGCTTGGTTAAATCACATGGTTCCTACACAAGAATCAACAGGTACTAGGGTAGTAGTGGCAGGTAATATTCAAGGCATTGCCTACCGAGAATAGCATTGCGCTGATAACTCAGCTAAATATGTAAAGGGCATACAATGAATATTGCGAATTTTTTCTTAAAAGGGTTAAACAAGACCCTAAAATTAATAAACGGAACTAACCTTTCCTACGCAGGACCATGGGTAAAAGTATATCCAAATACAATAATTGACAGCTGGTATGTTGGCGACTTTTCAACAGCTACATATTTGCTTACTATAGAGCACGACTCTAACAAAAAAGAAGTAATGCATGTAAACGTAGTAGCCAGGCCGGATCAAGCAAGTTATACTATCTACGGACGAACAAGTATTGATGATGAACTAATAATATTAGACGCTTCAGTAAACAACAGTATATTCACCTTAAAAGCATCCCCAACTGACGCAATGTTTACGGGTGTAAAAGTTACAAAATTAGTGTTTTACGGGGAAACAATTAATCCATTAACGCAGGCAACAATAGCGTCAACTGGGCCCGGTGATACCGGTGGCGCCGGCGGCAACACTGAAGGCGGTGGTACAGGAGGTGGCACTTATACTTTACCAATAGCAGGAACTGGTCCTCTCGGCACGTTAGGCGGTGTTAAGGTTGACGGAACTAGTATTACTATCAACAGTGGAGTAATATCATCTAGTGTTGCGCCTGTTAGCAGATCAACAATATCAACTACTGTAAATTTAGCCGCTGGAGTAGACACTACTGCTACAGTAGTTATGGCAAAAAGTTATACACTGTATAGTATTCAAACGTCAGCGGCGGCATGGGTAACAGTATATGTAAATCCTGCGTCACGAACTGCAGATGCTAGTAGAGAAATTAATACTGATCCACTACCGGGAGCAGGTGTAGTAGCTGAAGTCATCACTGCTGGCAATGAAACAGTACTAATGAGCCCAGCAGTATCCGGATATAATTTTGACACTCCGACTACTAACAATGCTTACTTAAAAATTTATAACACAAGTGGCTCAAGCTCTGCTATAACAGTTACGTTAACTTTCTTAACAGAGTCAGGAAACAGTAGTAGTATTATTAGTAGTGGTAGTGGCGTTGTAAACTCGGGCACATCAGGCAGATTAGCATATTATCCGGCCACTGGTACTACTGTTGACGATCTAGCACTAGTTTCATGGGGCTCTAGTACACTCAGCGTTACCGGGGCAATAAATGTATCTGCGCAAAAAAACTTTGTAAGATTTCATTGGGACACCCTTGCTGATCTTAACAGCGAAGTAAGTCCAGTAACTTGGCATGGTATGCTTGCTCATGTACACGAAACTGGCCGTGTATATGTAGCACATGCGGCAGCTTGGGTTCCGTTGGCTCTTCAATCAGATATTGTCTCTGGTGGCGGAACATACACACTACCAACAGCCACTACTAGTACGCTTGGTGGAGTTAAGGTAGATGGATCAACAATCACAATTAATGGCAGTGGAGCAATTACTGCTAACTACTCTACCTATTTGTTACCAACAGCCACTACTAGTGTATTAGGCGGCGTTAAGGTAGATGGATCAACTATTACTATTAGTGGCAGCGGGGTAATAAGCTCTGCTTCATCTTACACACTACCAACAGCCACTACCATTGTGCTAGGCGGAGTTAAGGTAGATGGCTCAACAATCACAATCAATGGCAGTGGAGTAATTTCAGCCTCTGTTACTGGTGCGTTTGTATACAAGGGCACGTGGAATGCTAGCACTAACACTCCTACTTTAACTAACGGAATTGGCGTAACAGGTAATCAATATGTTGTCAACGTGGCGGGCACACAGAATTTTGGTGCTGGCAATATAACATTTACTGTGGGTGACTATGTACTGTACAGCGGTACAGTTTGGCAACAGATTGCTGCAGGCGGGATAGCTGCCGCAGGTTCATTAACTGGACCAACATTAGCATCGAATGTAGTTTCTAGTAGTCTAACCAGCGTAGGTACATTAACTAACCTTACGGTGACTAATACCATTACTGGCAGTGTTTCAGGAAGTGCTGCCACTGTAACTAGCATCAGTGGAAATACTATTACCAGTGGTCAGGTAACTACCGGGTTAGGGTTTACCCCCTACAACGCAACTAACCCAAGTGGTTATATTAGTGGCATTGATTCAACTGCTGTTGTTAACGCATTAGGATTTACTCCTGTTCAGGCTAGTACTATAATTCCAGCCATTACACGACTCGATGTAACTGCTCCTACATCGTTAGCATACTTATTCAACAATCAGTATTCGGGCGATAACCCTACAATATATGCTATCAGTGGTACCACTATTGCTTTTAGTTTAAATGTAGCAGGCCACCCGTTCTTAGTACGAACAAGTGGCGGATCAAATTACAATACTGGATTAATTCATGTGAGTACAACCGGTGTAGTTAGTACAGGGTCAAATGCGCAGGGCAAAGTGTCAGGCACGCTCTACTGGCAAATTCCACAAGGAACCAGTGGCGCCTATCAATATATATGTTCCAATCACGGCGGCATGGTCGGGGTCATTACTGTTAAACAGATTAGCAGTTTACCCTAACTCCTGAACAATAATGGAATGGGAGACAGTTGAGCCCTACAGATGGCGTCAAGAACCTCAGGACAATCTGTGGCGGGTGTACATTGAAGGCGTCAAAGGTACCATACAAGTGGATGAAATTGTGTGGATAACCGGACGTTTTGATATGTTAGATCAGCTGTACTGGGATGCCCAGGGCGTGTTAGATGGACACTATCACTGCTGTTTATGGGGCAAGTGTTGGATTTTGCGGTAGCGGCGCTGTTCCCAATACATGACCCAGGGCGAAATATGCGCCACAGCCATTATTACCCACATTAACAACATTTCGTTAACCGCTCCACAAATGCTGGGATAAACATAAGAATACACTGCTCCTGCTGTAAACATGGGCATTGGTGCTAGACTTATAACAATATTAACCATACGATTCATACAATATTTATCAGGCGTAGGTACTGATAAATAACATTAATAGATTCCTAGCATACCGGCTAAGAAACCGCACATATACTAAAGAGATCAAAAATGGCCGCAAGAGTAATGTCATGAGTGTAGTACAAAAACAATTAACATCAACCGCGGGGTTTAGAAGTCCCGGATTTAGTGTAAACTCAACCGGTGCGTTAATCGCCAACGGCATTGATACAATTAACGGGCTAGCGTTTAACGGATTACAAGTATTAACACCAACAACTCTTGGAAGTACAGTTGTTGACAGCAGTTTACAAACTCTAGGAACATTAACTGGACTAACAGTTAATAGTACTGGAACCGTGTCAATCTCTGCTGCCGCTATCACAGTAGCAACAACCGGTACAATTGCAATTACCTCAGGAGCAGTTGGCGCAATTAACAACGTAAATATTGGGGGTACAACTCCCGGTAACGGAACATTCAACACATTAACAGCCAGTACTAATATATACATCGGCAATATTAACGTTAAATCGTACGCCGCGGCTTTAGCAGTAGCACTTTCATAAATATAAGACTGGAGATATAAATGTCAAAGAAAAGAATAGCAAATTACGTGTTTCAACCGGGTGTGTCGGGCACAAGCAATGCCTACCCCAATGCGTATTCTTTATTAGAAAGCAACAAAACTTTTATCAAGAAAGAAGCTAATGCTTATATTGCTCAACAAATTATTTTAGACACAGCAAACAATATATATCCAAACGCAGTTTCCTTATTAACTTTAAATAGAACATTTGTAATTGATGAAATATCAGCATGGACCAGTTATCAAGTTGCTAATAGTATTGGTATTTTTAGCGGATACACTTACACAGCTACTGAAATTGCAAAATGTAAAAGAGACGTTGGTTATTTAATTGACGCATTAATTTATGATGTTCGATACGGTGGTAACGAACGTGTTAATTTTGTAGCAAGTCAGTATTATCTAAGCGGTGTAGTTCAAGTTATCAATATACCAGTTGAGGTTCAAATACAAACTCAACTATGGAATATAATTAGAAATTATATACTTACAAAAGTATTGTACGCATCTCAACAAAGCCCAAGTCTTAGTTCACAAAACATATCCGGCGGCGCAGCCGAGGCCGGCGCAGTTACTCAAGTAGCAACTTTATCAACAACAGTTAGTAATGTGATCTCTGGCGGATTATCAACTATTCCAGCTACTATATATTCAGCATATAATTTTCCTGGATATACATACGACGCGGCCAAGTGTGAACGTGATATAAATTATATACTTGACGGGTATCTTAACGATTTGCGCTACGGTGGTAACGTACAAACTAGACTACTTGCTAGCAGATACTGGGACGGCGAAGTTCCTCAAGTAGACGGTGATAGATCACCTGAAATTGCCACGCATACATTTATTCGTAATTTAATTAATACTTATATTTTTACACAGGCAGCATATACACCCTTACAAGTTTCTTTTCCAAGACAAATTGTAGGTGGTATTATTGGCGAAGCTGGAGCAACTGATCGTGTTGTGACTCTTGCTGAAATAGTAATTTCAGTAATTCAGTCAGGACTATCAGCAGTCCCTGTTATAGCATACGGTGTTACTACAATTAAACTTCAAGGCCAATATACACTTGATAAATTGCTATTAATTACTAACGCAACTAATAATCAAATCATTTATAACTTTAGTGATCCGTTACTGGGCGCAACCGCAAGTCTTGAAGCGTCACATAATAGTAACGGTAACGATAGTGATACTGATTACCCAGCATTCTTACAAGTAACAGACAGTATTACAACATTACAGTTAGTTGCTGATACTAGTACATGTTTGCCAACTGACGATATACAGATATTTGTAGAGGGCGAAGCACAAATAACAAGACCGTACGATTTTGGTACTGATGCCATCGAACGTTTACGTGTTGCGCAACCACAGTCCATGCTTGACGCTGACTTTGAATACGGACTACAACCTACTAAGTGGCAGGCAATTGGAGTTGCTCGCGGATATCCGTCAGTGTACGAAATTCCCGGATCTGACACTGCTGTACTTACTGTAGTAACAGACGCATCTGCTGGCACCGGCGGTGTTGGCCAATCGCTGATAACAGTAACAACGCAAGGGTCGCACGGATTTGTTGCAGGTGGACCAATTACTATTCGAGCATTAGCAAACACAATTTCTGGTTTCAGCCGCGCAGAAGGTACGTTTATTATTGTTGCAGTCCCTACTGCAACTACATTTAATTATTATGCTACAGCTAAAGTGGGAACATTTAACGGGCAAGTATTGGCCACATCGTATAGTCAGTTACGTAAAGGCGCATTCTATACCGGAGCTGCAATTGGCACTCCGTCGTTCTCTGTAGTAAGTAACGGCATTGCTAGTTCGTTTGCTACAAAATTTATTACTGCTATAAATACTGACCAAATTGCAATTGCTGGAATATTGCCGGCATTAGGTGCTCCTCTTACTGGCACTGGAATTAACCCAGGCACACAAGTATCAGGAACTGTCGGCGCAGGCGGCCTAGCAGTTACAGCTAACTTGGGGCTTCCAGTCGGTATTGGCGACACGGTGATAAACGTAATAGATCCAACCGGAATTTTAGAAGGTATGGCCATTGATAATGGGACCGGTACTGCGGTATTTGTAAGTAGCATTTCAGGGTCAGATATTAATTTAACGCAGCCAGTAACTACTGCTCGGTCAGGAAGTACACAAACTTACACAAATATTTCAGGTACTAACATTACACCTAGCGGCACTGGGGCAACTTTTAGTGTTGATAGAGTTGACAGCCTTTATGCTAATTTACAAATTGTTAATGGCGGAAATAGTTATACCGTTAACAATAAAATTAAAATTCTAGGGTCAAACTTAGACGGTGCCGATGGTACTAATGATATAATTTTAAAAGTAGCATCAGTTATTGATGTTAGTTCATACACAAATGTACCATTTAGCACTACTACTGGATTGGGGATTACCGCAAGTTTTGATATTACTATAAACGGAACTAATGACTATGTGGTTTTATTAAATAATCCTGGTTCGTTGTTTGTAGCAGGGGATGGTATAACAATTAACGGATCTTTGTTAGGCGGTAGCGATACAGTAAATGATGTAACTTTTAATGTTGCTACAGTAACTGCAACATATATTGCTGTACCATTTAGTACAACAGACAGTGCGTTAGGGGCCGGCGCAACGTTTGATGTAGTGCGGACCGGAGCAACATACTCAGTAACTGTTAACAACGGTGGTACTGATTTCCAACCAGGTGATTCTATTACAATCCTTGGAAGTGCGTTAGGCGGTGTTGATGCTGTAAACGATTTAACGTTTTCAGTACTAACTGAAATTGGACTTGTTATTGATACTATAACTGGAGTCACCGGCACAGCAACCGGCCCAGGTAGTATTGTTACAATTGACACCATTGTGGGCACTGGTGTTATTATTGTTGGTCGAATTGCCACCGCAACTATCTTATCCGGTAATAGTGTTATTGGCGAGCGTTCATATTCTGGATTATCACAAGATGCTACAAACGGCATTGGAGCCGGAGCAACCTTTAATGTGGCCACAAGCGCAGGCAGTTATGTAGTAACAATTGTAGCATCTGGTAATGATTATTTGTTTGGAGATACACTAACAATTTTAGGTAGTGTGCTAGGCGGTGTTGATGTAGTAAATGATTTGACTATCACCGTTACCTCTGCGACCAGCGCCGGCGGTAACATTTTAACATTTGATTCAGCCGGTGCTCCTGGCACTAATGATACTACATTCACGCCATTGAGTGGGGTAAACATAACAACAGGTACTGGAGCGTCGTTTGACATTACCCGCACTGGCGGATTGTATACTATAGTTGTTCCTAATTTAGCTGGTAGTATTTACAGTGTTAACGATACAATTTTAATTACGGGAACAACTCTTGGAGGCACTGACCCTGCTAACAATTTAACTGTTACAGTTACTAGTGCCGGACTAACCGGAGACATTCTTGGAGTTTCAAGTAGCGGCACTGCTGTATCGGGATCAACGATTGAGTTTTGGTCTGCAGCGGCCTTAAGTGACGTTACCTCTGCTTCAATTCCAGACGGCACATCAATTAGCACCGCAGCCATTGCTGTTTTACAAATATCATTTACAAATCCGCATGGACTAGTACCAGGAGCGAGCCTGGTAATTGATATTACTAGTGCCGGCACTAATCATGCGTTAGCCAAAGGCCCATTCTATGTAGAATCAGTACCATCGTTAACCACGGTTCGTTATACTGCTAGAGCCACAGGCAATATTGATACTGGCACTACTTTACAAGGAATTGTTTACGCTCGTCCGGACAGTTATTTTATTCATAGACCTTATGACGGCGGTGTACAATTAGGAACCGGCGGACCACAACACGGTGTGCAAGCAATTCGTATGAGTAAGAAATATATTCGTTACCAATCTGGTAAGGGTATTATGTATACTACTGGAGCACTATTTGCGCCAAGTTATAACTTACAATCAATTGAGGCAAACGGAACAGCCGTTGGATCGTTTATTACAGTAACAACTGATGACGTGGATCACGGATGCCAAATTGGTGGCCGAGTGAGAATTATTGGAGTTGATACTGCAGGGTATAACGGCGAATATACAATTGTCGACGTGTTAACTGAACGTATTTTTAAAATTCAGGCTTATACTACTCTGGCAAACGTTTACGGATCTATCACTACAGCGGCCCAAATGTCAATTTTAAGTTGGCATGGCGCATCAGTCCGCGCTGGAACATTTGACGACCAAAATGGTATGTACTGGGAGTACGACGGCAGAGAATTAGCAGTAGGTCGTAGATCAAGTACTCTTCAACTGTCAGGTGTAGCAAGTATTCCGCGAGACGGAAATACATTAACTGGGGTTAACACTCGGTTCCGTGACCAAGTTAAGGCCGGTGACAGGATTGTTATTAAAGGGATGACTCACGTAGTGTCATCAGTATCTAGTCAAACACTTCTAGCAGTGACCCCAGACTATCGCGGCGCGAACAACGCAACTGCCGCTAAAATATGTTTGGTTCAAGATTTAATTATTAAACAAAGTGAATTTAACTTAGATCGTTTAGATGGCACTGGCCCAAGTGGTTATAATTTAGATATTACTAAGATGCAGATGATCGGTATGCAATGGTCATGGTATGGTGCTGGATTTATTGATTTCATGTTAAGGGGTTCAGACGGTAACTATGTATTTGCTCATCGTATACGTAACAGTAACACAAATACCGAAGCTTACATGAGAACTGGTAACATGCCAGTTCGTTATGAAGTTATTAATGAAGGCGCAATTGGAAAACTACGTCAATCTATTACTGCTACTCAAACAACAATTCCGTTACAAGACGCATCAGCATTTCCAGATGAAGCTGGCATTGTATACGTTGATAACGAATTAATTGCGTTTAGTGGAAAGACTAATAATACACTAACTGGATGTACACGGTCTGCTCCAATGGTAAACTTTGTTGGAGGTGCCCAACGTACATTTAGGGCCGGGTCAGCAACGGTCCATGAAGTAAACACTGGCGTAATTTTAATTAGTAATACAATTAGTCCTATTATTAGTCACTGGGGTTCTGCGATGTTAACAGACGGACGCTTTGACGAAGATCGTGGATATTTGTTTAACTACGCATCTACTGGTATTCAAGCGTCTACTACAAAACAAACTGCGTTCTTAATTCGCCTGGCACCAAGTGTATCTAATGCTATTATTGGAGACCTAGGCGAACGAGAACTTATTAACCGTGCGCAATTATTGTTAAAATCAATTGCTGTGACATCAGATACGGGTACAGGTGGTCTAGTTATTGAAGGTGTATTGAACCCACAAAACTATCCAATTGACCCAAGCGCAATTTCGTGGGCAGGACTAGCAGGTAGTTCTGCAGGTGGCCAACCATCTTTTGCTCAAGTAGCACCGGGTGGTTCGGTATCATGGGCCGGTGGCGCAACTGTAACTACATCAACAGCTACTACTACTGCGGCGTTAACAGGCACTGCAACCGTTCCTAACAATGCGTTGTTTGCTCAAGGTATTGGGTCAAGCATACTGTACGTAACCAAAGCAAGTTGGGACACCCTAGGGGCATCAGCTGGTTTTAGTGTTGCTGCCTCTGAGACAAAGTATCCGGCAGGTACTACAGTGTCATCAGTGACAGCAAATCCTGCTCCAGTTGCTACTACTTTAGGGTTAATTACTGGCACTGCGACTATACCGCCAAGCCCTTTCTTTAAAACTGGAAATGCATCAAACATTTTATACTTTACTCAAGCTTCATGGGTTGCGTTAAACGGCGCAGTAGGTACTAGTATTTTTAGTAATGATTACCCTGCTGGTACTACAGTATCTAACGTTGCTGGCCCTGCGTTTGCAGCTGGTCAAAGTTATTATACAATTACAACCAGCGCAGTTTCGAATAGAACACATAACCCTGTTACTACAACTTTACAAACGTATTATCTCCAGGCATTTAATAGTACTACGGTTACAATATATTTTAACGTTGTACAAACGTATGCTCCATACATTATTGGAGATGGTATTACAGTATCAGGTCACTCATCAACCCCGGCGGTTGCGGGCTCATGGACAGTTACTGAATGTTCGACAAGTTTTGTAAGGTTCGTAATATCTACCCCACTTAACTTTAATTCTAGTTCAAACGGTAGTGTTGTAAACAATAACGCATTAGCAACAGTGACATTCTCATTAACTGGTGGAGCGTCAACCGGTGCTCTCTCACTAAACTTTACACAGGCGTCATGGGCTGCATTACCGATTGGTTCAGCAGTTGTTACCAACACTGTAAATGATACTGGTAAATTTACTGTTGGAACGCAGATACAAACAATTAGCACATTGCGAACATTTGCCGGAACTAACTATTATACAATTACGTTTAATACTAGCTTGTTAGCAACGATTTCGCCGGCTACATCCGTAACGTTTACTAATATTAATTATTACACAATTTTATTAAGTAGGTCAGCTGTAAGTGCAATCTCTGCGGCAGCAACGGTAGCATTTACTCCTGCTGTTATTGGTACTAACACTTCGTTCTTATACTTTACACAAGCATCATGGGCGGCACTATCTTCAACTTATGGAGCAACTACAGGTACTGAAGTTGTTGACCCTACTAAGTTTCCGTCAGGAACTAAAGTAGCAAGCATTGGCGTATTAAGTACGTTTGGTGGTACTGCGTATTATCGTGTTAACTTTACACAAAGTTCGATTGCTGCCATACCGACGGCCGCAACGATTACATTCCAATTTGGTTTACCGCCTTACGCACAACCAGGTGAAACTGTATTTTCGTTTATTGCGGCACCGGGAAGTGCGCAAACATTAGAATTGGGCGAGTTGAAAGAATTGACTAACACAACATTAGGTGGTAGAGGAACTTATCCAAACGGTCCAGACGTGTTAGCCATTAACGTTTACCGTGCGTCAGGTGCTGGTAGTATTCCTACTAACATTGTTATTCGTTGGGGTGAAGCGCAGGCTTAATGCGTTATTATATCAACTAGGTCAAAGACAGTTTGTAATTTATTACGGATTGTCTTACTGTTGAAACTATTGCGCAACCCTTGATGTATAGGTTTTGGTGGATGATCAATTGTAGACCACCCCCACGCAATATGTTCGTCGCTTAAAATAGGAATAAATTCATTTTCTATTACACACAAGTATGTGTGAAAATTAAACACTTTGTCGTTTGATACAAATGTTTCTAAAGGAATTGTTTTTAGAATTTTAGGCAGAGTGCCAATTTCTTCTTTGATTTCACGTTGAAGGCCTTGCCATGGATTTTCGTCTATTAGATTAGTACCGCCTACTAATCCCCATGTTCCAGCATGTTTGCCTTGAGCTTTTTGTAATAATAGAACTCGTCGTGTTGATTTAGCGTAGAACAATGCTCCGCTACAAACAATACGATCTTTTAAAGTTCTATTCTCCATTGGCCAACTCTGTAATCACCTTCAAATGACTTTGCCCACTGTACATTATTCCACACGTACTGTATGCCAGTATATATATTTGTTTGAAGAAGATGCTGGCCTGTTTCTTGAGCATTAAACATAATATTCCAAGCGGCTCCGTCCCACTCTATAATATCATTAGCATATGCTACAAAATCTGTACCATCATTGTTTTTCCAAGCATCTGGACCATCAACATTAACAGTTTCTCCAATGTCTTCTACTAGCATATATCTAGTACCGGCACCTAACTCTAATGCGCCGGTGGTTGGATCAACTAACCCAGAACCTCTTGGACCTTTAGTAGTTGGGTCAATAATAGCATCAAAGGTTCCCGGACTTCCGGTCCTAACACTTTGATAACCACTGAAAATATTTTCGATTAATAAATCATCTTTAGGATAAGTGTCTGAGTCCCAATTGATTTGTAAGATTGCCGGATCAATTGCGCTTATAGCAATAGTCCCAATAACAGTTGACCCGTCAGGTTGATTTAAAAATATTCTACTTGACCCTGCTTTGTACAAACCCGGATGTTGACTAAACAATTCGTCCCATATTAAGATAGCGCCTTGCCTTAATGGGATGTCTAATGTAGGTTCTCTTGGCACTGAATTTTCGTTTTTACCCATTAATAATGCTTGACTATTGTACACTTGTATATGATAGTTGCTAATAGTTGCGGTGTCTTTAGTAAGGCCGCTATTTACAGTAACAGTATCTCCACCTAAATCAGCACCAAGGCCGTCAATGTACCCACCAAAGTCGGTGTTACTGTTTTGATAAAGCCCAGTAACAATACTAGTAATAACACCAAGATGTTTGACTTTAGCTGGAGGACTAATCCATATTGGTGTATCTAATGTAAGAGTGGCAATATCTATAGGAGCATCTTGCGTACCAATAGGAACTGATCTGCTACTCCATGACATACTAGCAAGTTCTAAAACAGTTAAACTAGTCCAGTCAATATAATTATCAGTGGTCTGTAACTCTAAACTTGGATTGAACAACACAAGAAGTTGTTCAAGTATTTGTAATTTTTGATCTGCGTTAGCTGACCATATATCACATTTCATTGTTAATTTAAACGGAGTTGGCATCATACGTTCAACAGTATAATTTTTACCCTGCCCTACCGTGTATGCTTGTTGGTCAATATCACGTTCTCTAAAATGCAATTTACCAACATATGTACTATCACTTAATCTTGCCCTGTCAATATCCAACGCAGAAATATACACGCTAATACGCGGAGTAGAGTTGACTACGTTTTCTGAATTTTGTCGCATGATATTAGCTACTTGTTTATCAGCATCACCGTACATCACCGGAATACGTACTAGAGAACCGTCTCCGTATTTTACAGAAAAATTACTTAGCACACGAATTGTCTGCGTTAAGTATCTACGTATTTGTCCATCATAAAAATGAAGCATTATAAATCCGCCTTAGGTCGAAGAGCTTTTGACAAACTTTGTCTTACTTCTTCTTTATTATTATACAGTCCGACTTGCCATACTTCAGTGTATGGGATTGTTTGTTGAGTATCCGGATCTAATAAATTAGTCAATGGTAATGTGATTCTAACCTTAGCAACAGTGTCTACCAGGTAGCTAGAAATTAACACTTGATCAGGATAGTCTGCGATTGTAAAACCAATTTCTGTAATAGATTGTTTAAGCATTATATACGGAGCTTCGATATAATTTATAGTAGTGTTAATTACATAGGCACCGGCTGTTAAATTAACAGCGTCGACAGCAATTTGTTGATTGTAAATTGCGTCAGTGTTATTAATAAAGCTAGTTTTCAATGTTTGACGGGTGCTATTGTTAGTCAAGGTCATACGTACAGCATCCTCAACTTTAATCCAACGATTTTCTTGGTATCTAAATAATCTGTTAGGTAAGAAGTCAGTACGCAAGAAGAAATCGTCTTGGATTGCGCTTTCTGGAAATTGAATACCGTGACCAAAATCATACCCGTTAACCGGAAAACCATCACCTACTAAGTATCCAGTATATCCAGTCCTAACTGGCCTAGCATTACTTTCTTGCGTTGTAATAGTAGCGTTACTAGCATCTAGACCTACACCTAATAGAGGAACAGAGTCAGCAGTATTTAAAATAGGTTTACCTTCCGCATCAACAGCCAGAGTATAAAACTGTCTAGTTTCATATCCACTCTTAGGAGTATCTGCTTCTGCTTGCGCAACTACAATGTCGTTAACTGCTAATTCTTTGTTATGAGTGCTTAACAAATCACGTAGTGTTTGTCCTGTTAGATTGCCGCTTGAATCTAACAACGGATCCCCATTAGCATCAAGCATAGGCTTGTTAAAGATATCGGCAAATTGTTGGCTGTCTGTAACTTTTCTAAGTTTTAATCGATACAAGTGTGGATACCAAGTACTACTAAATCCTTCGCTAGCACGGCCTACGTCTTCAATAACATAGTAGCGTGGTAGACCTACTTCAAAATCATTTAACGCAAACTGATCACGTAGGTGCGGCATTTCCATCACGTCGCCACTAATAGGTTTGCGACCAATGTATTTGATAAAATCGTTAATATGTACAGTCATAAACAATGTGTCGTTGTCTATAAATAATCCAAATTGACTTAAATTAAAGTCAATATTTTGTACATTGTATAGTCCGCGAATTCTGTAAATTTCCGAATCATACTTGCGATCTCTGTTTTCTAAAAACAATAAATCTTGTATGTTAGTTACAGCCGTTGTAGCATAATGCGGCTGATCAGCCGTAGCATTAGCTTCGCTAGTATTAGAACCGATATATTTGTGTAGGTAAACATCAGTTGCTCCTACCTGAAACATCTCAGAAATCTGGCGATCTATAAACTTGTAGTCTTGCCCTCGTTCGGGCTTGTAGAGTGATAATCGTGGCATAATGATATTTATCGTTAGATAAATATGAGTGGAGAACTAATATGTCTGATTCTACATCTTTAATTGAACGAAATAAGGTATTTGACTACGTGCGCGATATGCTAGGTGACGGCATGGTTGAAGTAGAGCTAGATCCTAAGCATTACGAAACCGCTTTAAATCGTGCTATTACTAGGTTTAGACAACGCAGTAGTAATAGTGTAGAAGAAAGTTATAGTTTTCTTGAACTAATTCAGGATCAAAACGAATATCGATTGCCTGATGAAATTATCAGTGTACAAAGTGTATTCCGTAGAGCCATTGGATCACGTAGCGGATTAGGGGCAGGTGGAACATTGTTTGAACCATTCAACTTAGCCTACACTAATACCTACTTAATGTCAGGTAGTATGATGGGCGGACTCGCAACTTACGAGATGTTTGCGGGCTATCAAAAGTTAGTAGGTAAGATGTTTGGCAGCTATATCGAATTCAGCTGGAAACCTACAAGTCATATTTTAACGATACTTCAACGCCCATTTGCCCAAGGTGAACAGATTCTATTGCGCACACACAACTATCGACCTGATTATGTGCTATTACAAGACATATATGCTAAACAATGGTTATATGATTATACATTAGCCGTTTGTAAATTAATGTTAGGTGAAGCACGCTCTAAGTTTGGATCAATCGCCGGTCCGGGATCAGGCGGCATTACCCTAAACGGTGCGGCGCTACTATCAGCTGGCAAAGAAGAGCTAACTAATTTAGACAAAGAGTTAGCCGAACTAGTATCAGGCGGAAGCCCAATGACCTTTATTATTGGCTAACAAATAATTTGACCTTGTAATAAATCTGTTATATACTAGCAGTACTTTACGAGGCTTCTTATGATTATAGGTGTGTGCGGTTTTATCGGTTCCGGCAAAGATACTATTGCCGATTATCTTACTAATTTTCACGGTTTTCGACGAGAGTCGTTTGCCAACAGTTTGAAAGATGCTGTAGCTCATGTATTTGGATGGGACAGGACCATGCTAGAAGGCCGTACTAAACAAGCCCGTGAATGGCGTGAACAAGTTGATCCATGGTGGTCAGAACGTTTGAATATGCCCAATCTAACACCACGTTGGGTATTACAATACTGGGGTACTGAAGTTTGTCGCAAAGCATTCCACGACGACATTTGGATTGCCAGCTTAGAAAATAAACTACGAAACAGCACAGACGACATTGTCATTAGCGATTGTCGATTCCCTAACGAAATCAAATCAATTAAAGCCGCAGGCGGCATTGTAGTCCGTGTAAAACGCGGTGATGATCCTGAGTGGTACAATGATGCTTGTGATATGAACGCCGGTGATCGCTGTATGAATTGGTCAATAGCAAGTAGTCGTATGAAAAAATTAGGAATCCACGCAAGTGAAACAGCATGGTGTGGAACTAAGTTTGATGCTACTATTCCTAATGATACTACTATTGATGACCTATTTGAACAGGTTAAAGATCTGGTATCAAATCACCTTGTTTCCACTTGATACCTTCTTTATGTAATACCCGCTGACAGTTAGCGCATACAGTTTTTAAGTTAGCAGGTCTACAGTTATTTAAATCGCCGTCTACATGGAACACCGCAAACACTTCTCTATGCGGACTTTTAAATCCACACTTATCGCAAGACAGTTTAGGTCGGTACCCGCTAGTGTACCATCTTGGTAATTTTACTCCCCTGCTGCACGAACCGCATTGACTTCTATAGTAAGGTTTACCTAGTTTATAGTAATTTACAGCAACGGGCCGTAATCCGCAGTCACATAATGGTCTCATATTTTATTTAAGCCTTTTTAGAACCTTTTCTAGACTGTATATCATATACAAAAAGCCAAAATCCACTAAATACAATTAGAAATAGTATTCATTGGAGATCACAAAATGGCTCAACTTAGTTCACCAGGCGTAGCAGTTACAGTAATAGACGAATCGTTCTATACACCTGCCGCACCAGGTACAACACCTTTAATTATCGTTGCCTCTGCCGAAAGCAAGCAAAACGGATCAGCAACCGGAATTGCTGGAGGTACACTTGCCGCCAACGCTGGCCAAGTTTATCTTCTAACAAGTCAGAAAGATTTAGCAGATACATTTGGTACACCTGTATTTAAAACTGATGCTAATAATAATCCTATCCATGCTGGTGAACAGAATGAATACGGATTGCAAGCCGCATACAGTTATTTAGGTGTAAGCAATCGTGCGTATGTAGTACGTGCTAATATTGACCTAAATCAATTGGATGCGCTAGCTGATGCTCCGTTAGGCGATCCAGAAGATAACACATACTGGTTTGATACAGCATCAACACAATATGGTATTTTTGAATGGAACAGTGCTGGCGCAAGAACTACAGGCGGCCAAACATTTACAATTAAATATCCAACAATTATTACAGCAGTAAGCAAGTTATCAGCTGGCGCAGGCAGTGCTCCTCGTGCTAGTATCGGGTATGTAGGCGACTATGTAATTGACGCAACTACTACTGTAAACACTGTTTACTTTAAAAATGCTTCAGGAATGTGGGTGGAAGTTGGTAGCACAAGCTGGGCATCAAGCTGGCCAGCAGTAACTGGTACACAAGCTCTTCCAACACTTGGAGTTGGTAAGTCTATTAAAATTAACACCAATATTTTTACTGAGCCAGTAAACTTAGCGGCATTAGTTGTAGCTATTAACGCAAGTGCTCCGTTACAAGGATTTGGCATCAGTGCTGCCGTGGTAAATGGTAAGCTAGCATTATACACCGACAGCACGTCAATTGTTGTAGAAGCCGAAGGTACTAATGCTGGACTAACCGCATTAGGATTAACAGCAGGTACTTATGCTCCTCCAGCATTAACAATTGCTCCACACACAAGCGTTCCGCAATACAAAACATTTGATGCTACTCCTCGTCCAACTGGTTCATTATGGATTAAAACAACTGAACCAAACAACGGCGCACGTTGGAGAGTTAAGAATTATAATGCAGCATCCGGAGCATGGGTTGAAAAGGCAGCACCGTTGTACGCAACTAATCAAGCTGCACTGGCAAGTTTAGATTCAGCAGGCGGTGGTATCAATTTAGCATTGAAAACAATCTATGTTCAATATAACACAGATGAAGGTGGATCAAATCATACTGGACCACAACTAGCAAACTTTAAATTATTTTATCGTTCTAGCGTTGGCGCAACAACTATTCAGTCTGTTGACATGTCACCAAGTGTGTTTACTGCAGCCAAGGCTGTTTCATTCACTATTCAAGAAAGTATAACTGGATCGGCAACTTTAGCTAATCCAGTTACTATTGCGTTTACTACCGCAGGAGCGGCAGGCGGTTCTCTTGACGCTGAAACACTAGTAGCAGAAATTGGTAGTTCAGGGTTAGTTAACATTAGCGCAGAATATGACGCAGCCACAGGTAAAGTAACAATTAGCCATAGACAGGGCGGCGACTTTAGAATGGTCGATACTAGTGCCGCTGGCGCTGAATTATCACGTTTGTTTACATCTTATTATACATCACCTGATAATGCTGGCCTAGCAACACGTAACCTTTGGAGAGATCCTAGCGATCCTGCTGATAACACTAAGTATCTAGCAAGTTTATGGTCATCAACTGTTATTAGTACTGCCGGTTCACGTATTGGCTTTGCTAACGCAAGTGCTGATGCTCCGTCAACTATTCCAGCTAGTGGTAAGTTATGGTATAATTCAATGATCGACGAAGTTGATATGTTGATTCATAATGGCACAACATGGGTAGGTTATGGTAACTACGATCAAACTGCGCCAGGCGGTGAGGCGACTGATCCTAACGGTCCGATTGTTAGCGCAACCCGCCCTGCTGTACAAAGTGATGGCACTGCGTTAGGCAATGGCGATTTATGGATTGATACTAGCGACTTAGAAAACTTTCCAAAGATTTATAAATTTAACTATGTAACTAAGAAATGGATATTAGTTGATAATTCAGATCAAAGTTCAGAAGACGGTGTTTTATTCCGTGATGCTCGTTGGGGCGTCGATGGCGGCACTTCAGCTATGCCTACAGACAGCACTATTACTGAGTTGCTAACTAACAATTTCTTAGACTTTGATGCTCCAGATCCAGCACTATATCCAAAAGGTATGTTGCTATGGAATCTACGTCGTTCAGGATTTAACGTTAAGCGTTTTGTACGTGATTACGTTAATGTTGAAGCTGACAACAAGCGTCTTGCTGGTGACCCGTCAATGGCTGAATACTATCCACATCGTTGGATAAGTGAAGCTGGTAACCAAGAAGACGGTTCAGGTACATTTGGTCGTAAGGCACAACGTAAAGTTGTTATTCAAGCTCTACAGGCGCTGGTTAACGCTAATCAACAAATCCGCGATGAAGAGTCACGTGTGTTTAACCTAATTGCTTGCCCAGGATACTCTGAGCTTGTAGGTGAAATGGTTTCATTGAACTACGATCGTGGGTTAACAGCGTTTGTTGTCGCTGACACTCCGGCACGTTTAACACCGGATGCTACTTCATTAAGCAACTGGGGCAACAACGTTAATGGCGCATTAGAAGATAACGACCTCGGTCTTGTATCAAGTGATGAATACTTAGGATTCTTCTATCCATGGGGCTTTACAAGTGACAACATTGGTAACAACGTTGCTGTTCCTCCAAGCCACATGATGCTACGTACTATTGCCCTAAGCGATAACGTTGCTTATCCATGGTTTGCTCCGGCTGGTACACGTCGTGGTGGTATTACTAACGCAACAGCAGTTGGTTATATTACTAGCGAAGGTGAGTTCCAATCAGTAGCATTAAATAACGGCCAACGTGATACGTTAGCAAGCATTAAAGTTAATCCGCTAACATTTATTACAGGTACAGGCCTAGTTAACTACGGTCAATATACTCGCGCTAAAAATGCAAGTAGTTTAGATCGTATTAACGTAGCACGTTTGGTGATTTATCTACGTAGACAGTTTGCTCAGTTAGCTAAACCATACGTATTTGAACCAAACGATACCATTACACGTAACGAAATTAAGGGTGCAGCAGAAAGCCTATTGTTAGAATTAGTAGGACAACGTGCGCTATACGACTACCTAGTAGTGTGTGATACAAGTAATAACACTCCGGCTAGAATTGATCGTAGTGAACTATATCTAGACGTTGCTATTGAACCAGTAAAAGCAGTGGAATTTATTTACATTCCATTACGCTTGAAGAATACTGGCGAGATCAAGGGTCTAGGTTAATATAAACGGAGCATAAAAATATGTCAATCGCATCATTATCAAGATTTACAGTTCCACTAGCATCAGGACAATCAGCTGCCTCACAAGGCATGCTGATGCCAAAACTGAAATATCGTTTTAGAATTCAGTTTGAGAACTTTGGCGTGTCTGCTGGTACTACCGAACTTACAAAACAAGTTGCAACAGCAGTTAGACCAACTGTTACATTTGCTAACCAAACTATCGACGTATACAACTCAAAGATTAACTTTGCTGGTAAACCGGTATGGTCTACTATAGCAATCAAATTACGTGATGACGTAACTGGTGCTGTTAGCAAGCTAGTCGGCGAGCAATTACAAAAGCAGTTTGATTTCTTTGAACAAAGCTCAGCTGCATCCGGCGGAGACTACAAGTTTACCATGCGTATTGAGATGCTAGACGGCGGCAATGGCGCCTCTGCTCCAACAGCATTAGAAACTTGGGAGTGTTATGGTTGCTACATTACAGTTGCTAACTATAACGCATTAGACTATTCAGTTCAAACACAGGCGGAAATTGATATCACAATCCAGCCAGATAACTGTATTCAAGTAGGTGCCACTGCTGGCGTAGGAACAGCTAACTTTAAACAAACTCGCAGTACAAACATCACCGGCGGTGGTGGTCAGTTAGGCGGTTAATTAAATAAAAAACCCACTCTGGTGGGTTTTTTATTGACAGATAGTTAACTACGCAGTTTATTTTTTAAATAAATATTATTATGGCCTTTACACCTTCTCAATCTTTAAACGGTTCTTTAGATGTTAATCTAAAAGATTATCAGCATGCCGCACGATTGTTTGTTGACGATCAGTTTAGATTACTACCAAAAACAAAATTTCTTTATCATGTGTCGTTCAGCATCAACGAAGCAGCCCTAAAAAGTATTGATCTAGTTCAACGACATCGAAACGAAATTAATATGTTAGTTAAGAGTGTAGATCTTCCTAATTTTACTATCAATACAGAAACACTTAATCAGTATAACAGAAAAAAGAACGTAGTAACAGGCCACAAGTACACTGCGGCAAACATTAAATTTCATGACGACAACATGGGGTTAATTAATCAACTATGGCAAAATTACTACACATACTACTTTGCCGACAGCACATCAGCAAAGACTGCCGGTGCTTATAATCGAACAGCGACTAAGAATTTTAATTACGTTAAGACGGCATACGGATTTGACAACGGCAGTACTTTACCGTTTTTTAATTCAATTACAATTTATCAAATGGCAAGACATGAATATGTAAGCTATACTTTACAAAATCCAATTATAGCTAGTTGGAATCACGGTCCGTTAGATTCTTCCAATCAGGCGTCGCACGACAACAGTGCTACAATTATGTTTGAAGCAGTGGCGTACGGTAATGGTATGGTAACCGCTGATGATCCTCCGGGATTTGGTTCAGAACATTATGATCAAACACCAAGTCCACTAAGTGGCGGCACATCATTAACCGCAAGTCCAAGTTTTGCATCTAATGCAAGCGTTCAGGGTAACGCTCAATCTTTTGTTAACAATTTAACTAGTACAATTAACGGATATCAAAATTCACAAAATTTACCCTCAGCACCTGCCACTAGTTCAGCTAGTAGTTTGTTAAACACAGTTCAACAAGGTGTTAGTGGAATACAGGGCATTGCGTTTCCAATAGCAAATGCTGTCAGCAATACAGTAACTGCAACAAAAGTTATTCTAGGATTATAACATGGCAATAAATTTACCAAAATCTACAGCAGGGGACAGTGGTGTCGAAGTTCGTCAATTTTTTGATAAATTTTTTGTTAATCAAATAAGTTTTCCGAGCAATCAAATTGACGCAGTAGTTGGCTTTTTCTTAAAACATGGGTTTGATCCTGATAGCGCAAGAAGCACTAGTATTGTGTTACTTAATCAAGCAAGAACAGATAACATCAATGTGTTTGAATTGGTGGACACATTAAAAAAACTTAGTGAGATACAATTAAGTCAAGTAGTAGCACAGGTGTTAAACACATATAGAGAAAAAATTAGTCTCTTAGGTTATAGAATTGCCCCGCTAACCAATAACTACGAATCACGTAACATTTTAGTTTAATATGGCCAGCAAATTCGCACGTGGTAAGTTTACTATGACTAACCCCGGCAAATATGTCGGGCTTAAAACTCCTGTATACCGCAGTAGTTGGGAATGGAGTTTTATGCGATTTTGCGACACAAACGAAAGTGTACAAAAATGGGCAAGTGAAGCAATACAAATCCCATACAGAGACCCGCTAACTGGCCGCAATACAGTGTACGTTCCGGATTTTTTTATACAGTATGTAGATAAGAAAAATCGAATGATTGTAGAACTTATTGAAATTAAACCCGCGAGCCAGACGCTAATTGAACGAGTGGGCAAAAACAAGTACAATCAAGCACAGTTTGTTAAGAACCAAGCCAAATGGGCCGCTGCCACAATGTGGTGTAGACAACAGGGTATAAAGTTTCGTATTGTCAATGAAAATGATTTATTTCATCAAGGCGGAGCATAAGTAAAGTATGACTAAAAAACTTGAAGAACTTTTGAATTTGCCTGCTAGTAAAGAACTTATTAAGGCAGAAGAAAAAAAGAAACAAAAAACTGCTGGCGAAAAACCCGATACGTTTTTACGCAGTATGGAAGAATTTGACAAAATTTCAGCTAGTTTGCCCGCAGTCAAGGGACTAGGTGATGCTGCAGATTCAGAGTTTGACGCACTTGCTCAACGTGCTACAGATGCCTATGACGATTTAATGGACTTAGGTATGAATGTAGAAGCACGTTACAGCGGACGTATTTTTGAAGTTGCCGGCGGTATGCTTAAAAACGCCATTGACGCTAAAGCCGCTAAAATTGATAAAAAACTTAAAATGATCGAACTACAGCTAAAGAAAGCTAAACTTGATCAAGATGCTAATCAAGAAGACAATAGTGTTAATATACAGGGTGATGGCTTTATTGTAGCAGATCGCAACAGTTTGATCGAAAGATTAAAGAATATGAAATAAATACAATACTGGGATTACACAATGAAATCATTTAAACAATACGTTATAGAAGGCAAACAAGTTTACGAATTTAAAGTAAAAATTGCCGGCGACTGTCCAAAAGACTGCGCTACTAAGATCAAGCAAGCATTATCTCAATTTAAAGTTGAATCATGCTCAGCAGGTAAAAGCACCCCTATTCAAGAAACACAAGTCGACTTCCCAGATCAAAAGAATGTTGAAGTTACAGTATATGATATTACTACAGCATATCCAGCAACTAGTTTACAAATTCGTGATTTAGTAGCTGACTACTGTAGTGTTGCTCTTGCTAAAATTAAAGTACGCAATTTACTAGAACAAGACGAAGAAGCATTAAATCATGCTAACGATAAACCAACTGGCGAATCATTATTAGAAAAACCATTAGAAGATGTAGATGGTCAAAAATTAGTTGGCGATAAGCAAGTAATGAGTTTACTTAAAGAATTAGGCTCACATACAAAGAAGCTAACACAATACAAAGGTGTTAACGAAAAGATTTTAGCAAAGAAAACTCCGAGTGAAAAAACAGTCAAGGCAGATAAAGTAGCACCTGCGAAGAGCCCGCTTGGTAAGGTTTCAAATCCAGATCCAAGAAAAGGAAAATAATATGAACTTTCAAGATTTATTAGCAAAGATGAAACAGCTTGACGAAAGCGATGTAGTCATGACTGAACCGGTAGACGGCGCAGTTCCTCCAGAAGCATCTACTGAAGTATCGGTTGAAGAATGTGGAATGGATATGATGCCACCGTCTCGTATGGCTGCTCCAAAACAAAGCGATTCAGTAACAATGAACGTTAGTATGAACGGTAGCGGCGCAGGTGGTATCCGTGACTTATTGAATGTATTAAAAGATATTCAAGACGGACCAGAAAGCGAACCGCAACACTCACACGATAGCGAACACGACATTTTAATTGGAGAACCTGAAGAATCGTATGAAGAAGATGTGGGTGCCGGATTTAACGCATCTACAAACAATCCTGACCAAATAACATTAGACATTAATGACGTCATTAACGTCGGAACGCCTCCAAACAGCGGCGATCATCGTCCACGCCAAGCTGGATTGCCTATAGGCAATCCGCACATGCACGAAGGGTTAGTTAAACAACTAGCCGCACATTACGCAGATGTTAAAGGCCGTTAATACTCCTTAACAGCATTATCAAAAGCACTCTTCGGGGTGCTTTTTTTATGTAAATAAACATATGGCAAAATCACTTGACGGCGTCTTAACCAAAAAAGCGCATACTACTGAACGGTTCACAGAAGAGCAGATTAAAGATCTGCTGGCCTGCGCCGACCCCGAAACCGGTTACTTATATTTTGCTAAACATTTCTTTTATATACAGCATCCTGTTAAAGGCAAGATGTTATTTCAACCTTTTGAATATCAAGAAGGGTTACTACACAGTTATCACGATTATCGTTTTAATGTAAACATGCTGCCGCGTCAAAGTGGCAAGACTACTTGTGCGTCAGCATATCTGCTTTGGTTTGCTATGTTTCACCCAGATCAAACTATTCTAGTTGCCGCACACAAATATACAGGCTCGCAGGAAATTATGCAGCGTATTAGATACGGATATGAATTATGCCCTGATTATATTCGTAGCGGTGTTGTAAACTATAACAAAGGGTCAATGGAGTTTGATAATGGATCAAGAATTGTATCGGCTACTACAACTGGCAACACTGGTCGTGGTATGTCAATTTCCCTACTGTATTGCGATGAGTTTGCATTCGTTCAACCAAATATCGCCACTGAGTTTTGGACTTCAATATCCCCGACACTAGCAACTGGTGGACGTGCAATTATAACAAGTACGCCAAACTCAGACGAAGATACATTTGCTAATATTTGGAAAGAGTCACAAGATAAATTTGACGAGTTTGGCAGTGAACGCGAGGACAACTTAGGACGCAACGGGTTCCACGGATTTAGAGCAGAATGGCACGAACATCCGGATCGAGACGACAAATGGAAGTCTGTTGAAATGGGGCGTATTGGTGAAGAACGTTTCCGTCGAGAGTACGGCTGCGAGTTTTTAGTTTTTGACGAAACACTTATCAACAGTATTAAGCTAGCAGAGATGATGGGCAAAGAACCACAATTTAAGATGGGGCAAGTGCGTTGGTATAAAAAGCCAACTCCCGGTAATACTTATTTGGTAGGGTTAGATCCTAGTTTAGGTACGGGCGGCGACTACGCAGGTATACAAGTATTTGAATTGCCTAGTATGATACAGGTAGCAGAGTGGCAACACAACTTAACTATTATACAGGATCAAGTTAAAATTTTTAGAGATGTAATTAGATATATCCAGGACGAAATAAGCCAAGATTACTCCAACAGCATCTACTGGAGTGTAGAAAATAACACATTAGGCGAAGCCGCACTAGTAGTAATTGCAAACTTAGGCGAAGACACATTCCCGGGATTATTCCTTAGCGAACCAGTTAAAAAAGGTCATGTGCGTAAATTCCGTAAAGGATTTAACACTACACACGGTAGTAAAATATCAGCATGTAGCCGCTTAAAATACTTTATTGAACAAGATCAAATGAAGATTAACAGTAAAGCATTGCTAAGTGAACTAAAAACATTTATTGCAGCGGGCGTAACATATAAAGCAAAAACTGGACAACACGACGATTTAGTGTCAGCGTTACTACTAATTGTACGCATGACTGTAGTACTAGCAGATTGGGATCCTGCGGTATTTGCTAAACTTGCCATAGAATCCTCACTAGACGAAGATTGGCAAGCACCCTTGCCTATATTTGTTTCCTCAAACATCTGATAAATATACTATGGAATCTAATTTAGACAAAATTGCGCTCGACCTCTACGGTAAAATACAAACCCGCTTTCCTAACATACAAGTTGGAAACGAATCCGGGGATGTCATTACCAGAAAAAAAGAAATGAACCAGGGTCGATTCTTTGAATTCGAATACAAAGAAAACGGTGAATCATTAGGAACTATTACAATTACGCTCGACGACGATGAAGGAATTGTAGTACAACTTGCCGGTGATTTAGTGGATAAAAAACACCCACGTTGCGGTGAATTTTTAAAAGGTCTTAGAATATTTGCTAAGAAACGTCTATTAAAATATGATGAACAAAATATAGGTAAGGACAGCTTAGACAAGCGTGACTACCATTACCAATCAAAGCCCAAGGAAGAACCAGTTATGCCACAAACTCCTATAATGGAAAATAAGATGTATGGTAACGCTCGCATGAGTTATCAAGACCTAGGCGAAGCAAGACTAGTTGTTAAACACAGTCAACCAGTCAACTTAGATGTTGCCGCTGGCAGAACAATGCACATTGACAGCATTTACATTGAGAACGCACAAGGCGAACGTTTCCGTTATCCGTACAAACATTTAAATGGTGCTCGTGCATTAGCAGAACATATCAAACACGGCGGAACTCCATACGATAGTATTGGTAAACACATTAGTAGTTTAAGTGAAGAACTGGCAAGTCTACGAAAATTTAAAGGTTATGTTAATCGTCAGGCACAAGTTAGCGAAGCAATGGGCAATGTAACTGATCGTGTACTAGATCGTATTGACCAAATTAAAGAAACTATCCACAAGTTACAACGTCCAGCATACTACGAATCATTTGTAGAATCATTTGAAGAACAAGAAGATTTAATGATTCCGGAAGAAGTTAGTAATGACCTAATTAATCGTTTAACAATTCGTACATTCAACGAAGATTTAAAAGCAGTATTTCCATACATTTATAAATTTGTCGACGAATCAGAACTGCCAGTATTGGGAGTAAGTTTTGATGATTTGTTAGATGAAGCAGGCGGTCCGGCACAACAGGTTGTAAAAAAAGAAAAGAAAGTATCCGAGTCTCCAGAAGAGCAGTTTGAATCCTTTATGAATTCAATTGTAACTGAAGATGATCAAGACGAATACGGACAAGGTATTTTTGATCATAATCCAGATGTTAAACAAGCTAACTTAAAAAAAGTAAATCAAATATTTTCCGCTGACAAATTAACTGCCGGAGTTGCTGGCATTAATCTAGAAGAGTTAACCAAGTTAATACCGTTACCTGCGTTTATTGCTAAGATTGAAGAACTAAAACAAATTACAAAAGACAGTACTGATAAAGATGTAACAACTACTATTGAAGTTATCTTAACAGAATTAGCACAGGACAACGAAGAACTTGCTGAAATTTTACAAAACGGACTAATTGATTTTGGCGGTGATAGTGGAGCAGTAGGCGGAGATGAAGTTCCTGCTGCACCACCTGCTCCAGCTGCCGCTCCACCAGCACCAGAAGTGCCACCAGCACCGGAAGTGCCACCAGCACCGGAAGCAATTCCACCAATGGGAGCACCAGCAGAACCGTTACCTCCAGAAGTACCGGCAGCGCCAATTGCTGAAGGTGAAGAAGATGACGCACCGTGGCACAAGCATACTCCACACGATGCTCCAAAGGATACATTTAAAAAGCCAATGAAACCGGGCGGTGAAAAAGACCGTTTGAAAGCATTAATTTATAAAGCAATTAGTAAAGGTGCGACCGGCGACCACACTATGGATTTAGGGTCAAGAGAAATTAAATTACACGATGCAATTAAAGAGTGTGGCATGGACCCAACCGAGTTTGGATTAGATTCAGATGTAAGTGGCACTGAAGAAATGATTAAATTTATTAGCGGATTCTATGATAAAGAATCTGGAGCATTTCCGTTAGGCGCAATGCGTATTAAGATAAAATTGAAAAAAGCGTTTGAAGATGGCATGTTCGAAGGCGCAACAGAAGACGATTTAATTAAGGTATTAAAGTTTATTGATATGAAAGATCCGGGCGCAGGCAAGGCCGATCACGAACACCACGCTATTTTACGACTAGCCGGTGTGTCACATAATGATCGTACAGTGGATGAAGAAGTACCAGATTTTTCTAATATGATGAAAGGCATGGGCGGTGGTGACGTTGATTCGATGTTCAACCAAATGAAATCAATGCCAGGCGCAAACGTTACTAGTACATCATCTTCTAGCGGTAATACTACTAATAATCCAATGGATGCCGCACAATTTGATAAACTACAACAATTGATGAAACAATTTCAAAATGCAAAATTAAAAGTTGGTGATCAAGAATTTGGGATAGATGCTATGAATGATCCGGACAAGATGAGTCAACAAATACAAAAAGGCATTGGGGGTATATTACAAGGGCTACAAGGACAAATGCCAAACCAACCGGTTCAGCTACCGGGCAATAGTGGCCAAATTAACCCTCAAGATATGATGAAACACTTTATGTCATTGATGCCAAAGAACTAATAAATAAAAAAAAGGATACTGTACCATGAGCAACTTTAACGGACTTTTAAGAAAATATCTCGACATTGTTAACGAGGCAGAATTACGAACACCAGATCAAATTGCTGCATCAGCAGATTATTTAACAGCAAACGACGCAGGACGTAATCCAAACGCAGGACTAGAGCCAGGCGATCCACGTTGGCGCGGCGCACCCCCAGCGGCGGCAGCACCAGCGGCGGCAGCACCAGCGGCAGCACCAGCGGCTCCTGCTAGCCCAATGGCAGATAAGACACGCATGCCAGCATCGGCTGCGCCTAATGCACCGGCGGCGGCTCCTGCGGCTGCGGCTCCAGCGGCTGCGGCTCCAGCTAAGATGGCAGATGGCGGCCCTCCAGCCACTCCTGAACAATTAAAATGGTTAGGTGGCGCCGACCCAACTGATAAGTTTATTCTTGCTAGAATGAGAAGTGCTGTACCAAATGCCCCAGCGGCAGCACCAGCGGCAGCACCAGCGGCATCGGCCCCAGCTATTCCTCAAGCAACGGATCAAAAAGTAAGCGCAGATAGTCAACAAGGACAAATGTTGGCTGCTCAAACTGCCGGAATGGAGGAACCAGCGGCGGCAGCGGCACCTGCGGCAGCGGCACCTGCGGCAGCACCTGCGGCACAACAGGCAGCGAAACCTAGAGTTCCTGCTAAATCAGACCCAGCAGTGCAAAAGATACAACAAGATCTAATCGCAAAAGGCGCAAAGATCAAAGCAGACGGTGTAATGGGCCCAGCTACACAAGCGGCTATGAAACAATATGGACAAGGTGCTAAACCAGCTCCGGCAGTACCAGGAAAGGCGGCACCAGCAGGCGGAGCAACAGGTACTATGGGAGCCAGTGATCCAATGACAGGAATGCCGTATAGTCCTATGGCAGAAAGTGTGTATAGAGAAGATCAAGCACTAGCACGTATTATTCAGTTAGCAAGAGGTTAATAATGAAAACGTTGCGTGAATATATTAATTTAATTAACGAGGCCGATGGTGTAACAAATCCATGGCCTGCTGGGACTCCACATGCGGCAGCATGGGATACAATGAGTCCAGAAGATAAGAAATGGTTAGGCGGTGCTGATCCAACTGACAAATATATTCTTGCTCGAGCACCAAATAAAGGCAAGCCAGTTGCTCAACCAGTAGCACCTGCGGCACCTGCGGCAGTTGCTACGCCTGTAGCAGAACCTACGCCTGTTGTAGCAACTCCATTACCGGCTGCTCCGCAACAGGCAGCAAATCCAAATCCACCGGCTACTCCGACTGCCCCAACTGCTCCAGTAGTAAAACCTCCCGCAGGAGCTCCGAACCCAGTTATGACTTTACAAAATAAGTTAATTGGTCTAGGCGCAAAAATAACAGCAGATGGAATCATGGGACCGCAGACCAAAGCAGCCATGAAAGAATACGGTCTTGACGCAAATGGAAATCCTGTTAAAGATGCAAAAACTGGTCAGCCTGTAACTAATGATAAAACTGCTAACGCAATTATCAAACGTGGAGGAGTTGACCCAACAGAAATTACAAAAGACATGACTGTGGCACAGCAAATTCGTAGCGATCTCGAAGCACAACGAGCAAACACTATGACACCAACTGGTGCCCCAACAACTAAAAATGCCAAAGGCCAAGAAGTATATACAACACAGTCTGGAAAAGAAGTTGTTGTTGGAAGTTTGACTGACAAGCGTAATAAAAATCAAGCAGAATACCAAGCACAGAATCAAGCATTTTTAGCAAAACAAGCTGAAGAAAGAGCTGCCAAAGCGGCAGCTGCATCAGGACAAGGACCAAAGCCAGTAACAGCCCCAGCGGCAGCACCAGCGGCAGCACCAGCGGCAGCACCAGTAACAGCACCAGTAACAGCACCAGTAACAGCGGCAGCACCAGCGGCAGCACCAGTAACAGCACCAGTAACAGCACCAGCCGCTTCAGGCGGAATTCGTCCTGTGGAACCGCGCCCTGTTAATCCAAAAGAAAAACTTGCGTGGGCAAGACAATATGCTCAAACAC
>Ga0209107_10000213_pt1 | contig 34982 bp, 27 predicted proteins | sample LakErihyJuly2011_2_FD_187460 | JGI IMG/M metagenome (GOLD analysis project Ga0209107, IMG submission 187460) | Freshwater microbial communities from dead zone in Lake Erie, Canada - CCB hypolimnion July 2011 (SPAdes) (version 2) | ecosystem: Environmental > Aquatic > Freshwater > Lentic >...
CAAAGCCACCACCGACGAAGACAAGCCGGTGTCCGGCAAGGTCTCGGCCACCGACGTGGACGGCGACACCCTGACCTTCGCCAAGGGATCCAACCCCGCCAACGGCACCGTTACCGTCGACGCCCAAGGCAACTGGACTTACACGCCGAACAAGGACTACAACGGCTCGGACTCGTTCACCATCACCGTGTCTGACGGCAAGGGCGGCACCGCCACCGCCACCGTGGACATCGGTATCACCCCCGTCAACGACCCGCCCAAGTTCGAAGATCCCACCAGCGGCAACCCAAACATCGACCCCGTCACCGGCCACTACACGGCCAAGACGGACGAGGACAAACCCGTCTCCGGCAAGGTCTCCGCTTCTGATGTCGATGGCGACACCCTGACCTTCGCCAAGGGCTCCAACCCCGCCAACGGCACCGTCACCGTCGATGACAAGGGCAACTGGACCTACACCCCGAACAAGGACTACAACGGTTCGGACTCGTTCACCATCACGGTGAGCGACGGCAAGGGTGGCACCGCCACCGCCACCGTGGACATCGGCATCACCCCGATCAACGACGCACCCATCGTCACCCAGGCCACGGCCACGGTGTCTGAGGAAGGCCTGCTCGGCGCCAGCGCCGACAACAACGGCTCCACCAGCACCAACGACACCACCAACGCCCGCGAGGCGAGCGGTCACATCACCGTCAACGACGTTGACAATTCGCAGCTGACGCTGACCCTCAGCGGCCCCAGCGGCCTGAGTTCGGGCGGCGCGGCCATCACCTGGTCGGGCGACGGCAGCGCCAGCAACCCGCTGGTGGGCTCGGCTGGCGGCAAGACGGTGCTCACCGCCACCATTGATGCCAACGGCGACTACAAAATCGCCCTGCAAGCGCCCATCGACCACACAGGTGCCGGCGAAGACGTGCGCAGCATCGACCTGACCGTCAAGGCCAGCGATGGCAAGGCCATCGGCACCGGCACGCTGACGCTCAACGTGGAAGACGATGCCCCGCTGTCCGGCGCCCAGACCGTGCAGGTCAACGCCGTCACCAGCGCGCAGAACACCAACCTCATGCTGATCATCGACACGTCGGGCAGCATGGAAGACCGCCTCAACGACAAGAGCGCCAGCGGCATCAAGGCCGCCATCAAGGGCCTGATCGACCAGTACGACGGCTTGGGCGATGTCAAGGTGCAGATCATCACCTTCAGTGACAAGGGCGCTGGCCAAAAGCTGTGGATGAGCGTGTCCGACGCCAAAGCGCTGATCGACAAGCTCACCGGCGACGGTGGCACCAACTACGACGCGGCCCTGGCAGAAGCGCAAAAAGCCTTCGCCTACAACGGCAAGATCGCCGGTGGCGTCAACGTGTCGTACTTCGTGACCGATGGCCAGCCCAGCGATGGCAAGGGCCTGAGCAGCAGCGATGAAACCAAGTGGGAGAGCTTCCTCACCACCAACGCCATCGACTCCTACGCCATTGGCACGGGCACGCTGACAGCGCAGTACGTGTCCAACATCGAGCCCATTGCCTACAACGGCATCACTGGCAAAGAGCAACCCGCCGTCACCCTGGCCACCAACGCCGAGCTCAGCAAGTACCTGCTGGACACCGTGCCCGTGGTCAAGACCGGCACCCTCGCCTCCCTGGCCGGTGCCGACGGCCTGCAGAAGATCGAATCCTTCAGCGCCGCAGGCCAGTTGGGCAGCAGCCTGGACAGCAAGACCCAAGTCCTCACCATCCAGCTCAAGTCGGGTGGCGAGATGAAGGTCAACATGCTGACCGGCGAGTTCACCCTGACCCAACCCAAGGGCGCTCTGGCCGAGTCCTTCAGCTACAACCTGCTGGACAAGGACGGCGACCGCGGCACCGGCACGGTCAGCCTGTCGGTGAGCAACCGCGCACCGGACGGCACCTCGGGCGCCATCACCCTCCAAGAAGATGGCAGCCACACCTTCAAGGCCACCGACTTCAGCTTCAAGGACCAGGACGCCGGCGACAGCCTGCGCGCCGTGCGCATCGACGGTTTGCCCGGCCATGGCAGCTTGGCACTGGACGGCGTGGCCGTGGTGCAAGGCCAGCTCATCTCGGCCAGTGACCTGGGCAAGCTGGTGTTCAGCCCAGAGGCCAATGCCAACGGCAGCAACTACGCGCAGATCAGCTTCAGCGTGCAGGACAGCAACGGCGCCTTCGACACCAGCCCGAACGCCCTGCAGATCAACGTGACGCCGGTCAACGACGCCCCCGAAGTCTTCGCCAACCAAGCGGGCTGCAACCTGCTGGGCCTGGTGGACGTCAGCGTCGACCCGCTGCTCAACCTGATGAAGACGCAGACCTTCGCGGTCAACGACGTGGACAACAACCTCACCAAGGTGGAAATTCGCGTGACCGAGCTGATCTCGCTGGGCAAGCTTCTGGGTGGACACGACGCGCTCACGGTCTCGACCGACGCGGCCTTGACCCAGGGCCTGCACATCTCGGGCAATGGCACGGGTGACCTCGTCATCACCTCGGCGACGAACGGCGGCACCCTCGACGTGGCGCAAATCAACAAGCTGCTGGGCACCCTGCACTTCGATGCCGCCGACGTGTTGGGCGTCAACGTCGATCTGCTGCCCTTCATCACCATCACCGCGACCGATGCCGGCAACCTGAGCGCCAGCCAGACCGTGCACACAAGCCTGCTCTCGGTGGGCGTCGATGTGCAACCCGTGCTGGCCCTGGGCGAAAGCCTGCTGTCCGGCCATGGCGAGCACACCGGCGCATGCGGCACCGAAGTCTTCCAATGGACCTTGGCCGACCGCCCCGCAAGCGGCGAGCACTGCGTGGACACCATCCACGGCTTCGACGGCTCGGCACGCACCGCGGGCGGCGACGTGCTCGACCTGCGCGACCTGCTCAGCGGCGAGCACGCCAGCACCGCCAACGGTCAGGTCGATGTCGGCAACCTGCTCACCCACCTGGACTTCGACACCCAGTCGCAGCCTGGCAGCACCGTCATCCACATCAGCGCCAACGGCAACTTCTCGGCCGACACCAGCGGCAACAGCCACTCGGCCGGTTGCGCCGACCAGCAGCAGATCGTGCTGTCCGGTGTGGACATCCGCAGCTCGCTGGGCCTGGACGCCCAGGCCAACGACCACCAGATCATTGCCGAGCTGATGCAGCGCGGCAAGCTGCTGGTGGACCACAGCTGATCAGGCACTGCGCCAAGGAAAACACCGCCCTCGGGCGGTGTTTTTTTGTCTGTCAGCACAGGGTCAGCGCACGGTCAGCGCGCCCAGCACCCTGTCAGGCGCCGTCCACGCCCATCAAGCGACGCGCACCGCCGGTCCGGTCACGCCATCGATGCCGCACTGGCGCAGCGCCAGGATGTCGGCCGGCTCGTTCACGCCCTCGCCATAGACCTGCAGGCCCAGGCCGTGCAGCATGTTCACCGTGCCCGACACGAAGGCCGCACGGGCCGCGTCGTTGGCCACGCCTTGCACCACGGACGCGTCCAGCTTGACATAGTCCAGCCCGGCCTCGAACAAGGACTCGATGCGCGTCAGCCGGTCACCGGCGTGCTCCAGGCCCACGCGCGCGCCCAACGGCCGCAACTGTTTGCACAGCTCGCGCACCAGCTCGAAGCGCTCCACCGCAGCGGCCTCCGCCACCTCCAGCCACAGCAGGCGCGCGGCCTCGGGCTTGGCGGCCAGCATGGCGCGCAGGCGCGGCACGAAGCCACTGTCCAGCAAGGAGTTGGGCGCGATGTTCACCCCGCGCGGCTGCTGGTCCTGCGCGATCTGGGCCAGTGCCAGCGACACGGCCGCCTCGTCGATCCGGGAAATCAGCCCCGTGCGCAAGGCCATGGGCAACCACATGGCCGCCGTCTCGAACGGCCCATCGGCCTCCAGTTGCAGGCGCATCGGGCACTCGTGGTGCAAAAGCTTGAGCTGGCGGTCCACAACGGGGTAGCGCATCAACTGGGCACGCCCCGTCTGCAGGGCATTGCCCAGGCGACGGCGCCATTCGTCTTCGCCCAGCACCACGGCCTGGGCGTCGGCCAGGGCCGACAACTCGACGCTGAACGCGCCTCGGCTTTCGGCGCGCGCCAGGGCCGAATCGGCCGCAGCCAGCACGGACTGCATCGTCACACCGCGCTTCCAGCGCACCCCACCCACCACCACCGCTGCGGGCACAGCCTGCTCGGTGAAAGCGCGCTTGAGCGCATCGGCATAGTGCTCGGCCTGGGGCAGAGGCACATGGCTGCTCATCAGGCACACAGCGAAGTCACCGCCATTGAGGCGCCCCATGGCGGCCCCAGGCACCCCGGCGGACTCCTCGGCGATCACACGCGCCAGGCGCTGCAGCAAAACGTCGGTCTGGCGGTGCCCCAGCAGCCGGTTGATGCCAGCCAGGTCGCTGATGCGGATCAGGTAAATGACCCCATCGCCCGATCCCTCTTCGCTGCTGAGCGCCGCGCCGAGCTGGGCCATGAAGTGCCGGCGGTGCGACAGTCCGGTGAGCGGATCGCAATGGGCCTGCTGGCGCAGCAACTCCACCTGCCCGGCCTGCTCCTCGAACACCGACTTCATGCGCAACACCACCGCGTTCATGGCCTGGCTCAGCTGTGCCAACTCAGGCACGCGCGGCTCGACCACGGTCACGAAGCGCCGCTCCATCAAGGCCTGCGCCTGGCTGACCGTGGCATTCAGCGGTTTGCGGATGCCGTTGACGCCCAAGGTCGCGACCACGCAGGCCAGGGCGCCGAGCAGGGTCAACAAACCCGCCGTCTTCATCGAGCCCTGCCACAGTTGCGCGTGCGCGAAAGCCGAGTGGCTGACCACCTCGACCGAGCCCACCGCGCGCCAGCCATCGGAAACCTGCGCCACGCCTGGCACCGACTCCACCGGCACCAGGTCCACGAACCAGGCGGGGGCCTGCTCACGGGTGACGCTGGGGTCGGCCGCGCGGTTGGCCAGCACCCGGCCAGCGGCATCTTTCAGGGTGATGCGCTGGTAGGAGCCCGTGTCGAACATCGCCGACAAGGCCAGGTCCATGGCCATGGTGTCGCCGCGTTGCTGGGTCAGGTTCAGGGCCAGCGACTGCGCGTTGTCCGCGTTCTTCAGGCGCAACTGGGTTTCCAGGTAGCCCCGCGACGACATCATCCAGACGGCAAAACTGCCGAGGAAAGCCATCAGCAGCGTCACCAACAGCAGCAGCCAAATCTGACGGATCAAGGACATGGGAGGTTCTCTGGGTTCTTTGTTGTGTCTGTGTGCATGGCGCGCGTCACCACCAACCCTCGGCTTTGGCCTTGACCAACACCTCACGCCAGCGGGACAAGCGCGCCGAAGGATCGCCGGCATTCGCACCAGCCACACCTTGCCACAAGCCTTCGGCATTGAAACTGAACACAGGGATCAAGTCGGGGCGGCGCGAGGCCGGTCGGATGTCGGTCAGCAGATTGTCCAGGATGAGGGGCTCGGCATCGGGCTCCGGGTAATAGGCCAACACCATGTGGGCCTGGATGATGGCGCCAATCTGGGCCCGCACATACACCAGCCGCATCTTCACACTGGGCACGCCCGCTGCCAGCAAGGAGAAATACTTGCCAATGGCGAAATCTTCGCAATCACCCTGCCCTTTGCCCAGGGTTTCCAGGGGAGACGCCCAGTAATCCACCGCGCCCCAGACCTCCCGGTCGTCGCGGTACAGGATTTGCCGGTTGAAAAAGACATTGACCGACTTCAGGCGAGATTCTTCGTCCTGCGCCGCCGCCTCGCCAATCAGTTGCACCAGGGCCTGCGCCCGTTGCACCGCCGCCGGATTGACCTTCTGGGCCTGCACCAGCAGCTTTGGCGAATCCCAGGCCAGGCCCCAGCCGCTGAGCAGCAGCAAAACCAGGCTCAGCGCACCGATCAGCCCCCTGGGCCACGCGTGCGCCCACCCCTCCCTCACGCGACGGGACGTCACGCAGGCGCAGAACTGCCAGCAGCGGTGTCGGAACAGGAGGTCTTGGGACACGGTTTGACATCGGCTTCACAGCCGCAAACTTGACGGGAAACTGCACAACGCACCATGGCAAACGGGCCATGCGCACCCACCGTTTGCCCGCCCACCTGTCTCGTTCTTGCACCGCATCGCCCATTTGGGCGCGGAAGGCCAAATGCGCATTGTGGGATTGATGCGAAAATATTTGTGAAACAGGCCCCCATTCAATTAGGGACGGAAATGGCCGAAAAAGCTGTTTCCTTTCCCATTCCGCATCCAACGACGAGGTTCACAGTGACACACCAGCCCCTGACATCCGCCCTGAGTTCCGGACTGACCGCCCTGGCCCTGGCAACGCTGTCCTGCGTGGCCCACGCCCAATCAGCCAACGCGGGCAACAGCGTCAGCGGCATGGCAGCGGCCGTGCAAAAAGCCATCGACACCAACCCCGAGGTCACCGCGCGCCTGAACGCCCTGCGCGCCGCCACCAACGAGGTGGACGTGGCCCGCGGTGGCTTCTACCCCACGCTGGACCTCTCGGCCGACGTCGGTCGCGACAAGGACAAGATCTCCACCCGCAACCCTGACTCGCTGAGCTTCACCCGCAGCGGCGTGGCCCTGACGGCCAACCAAGTGCTGTGGGATGGTCGCCTCACGGCCAAGGAAGTCGAGCGCCTGGGCCATGCCCGCACCGTGCGCTACTTCGAGTTCCTGGCCACCACCGAAGACACCGCCCTGGAAGCCGCCCGCGCCTACCTCGACGTGCTGCGCTTTCGCAAGCTGGTGCAACTGGCCGAAGACAACTACACCCAGCACAAGTACGTGTTCGACCAGTTGCAGTCCAAGTTCAAAGCCGGTGTCGGCCGCGGCGTGGACTCCGAGCAGGCCAACGCCCGCCTGGCACTGGCCGAATCCAACATGACCACCGAAGTGGCCAACCTGCACGATGTCAGCGCGCGCTTCCTGCGCTTGGTTGGCGACGTGCCTGCCGCCAAGCTGCCTGCCGCGCCCAACCTGGAAACCAGCCTCAAGGCCGACAACGCAGAGCTGATCGCCCAGGCACTGGCCAAGAACGCCAACATCAGCGCCGCCATCGAGAACCTGCGCGCTGTGCAAGCCGACGCCAGCACCAAAGACAGCCCCTTCCAGCCTCGCGTCGAAGCCCGACTGCGCACCGGTGCCGGCAAGAACTTCGACGGCCTGCGCGACCGCAAGAGCGCCACCTCCGCCGAAATCCTGCTGAACTGGAACCTCTACAAAGGTGGCTCCGACACCGCCCGCGTCAAGCAATATGCCGACCTGATCAACCAGGCCGCCGACCAGCGTGACAAGGCCTGCCGCGATGTGCGCCAGACCGCGGCCATCGCCCAAAACGACATCAACCGCGCCAAGCTGCAACTGGCCGCCCTGGACCGCAACGTCCTGGCCATCGAGAAGGCCCGTGACGCCTACCGCCAGCAGTTCGACATCGGCCAGCGCAGCCTGCTGGACCTGCTGAACGCCGAAAACGAGCTGTACACCGCCAAGCGCGCCTTCGCCAACGCCGACGCCGACCTGCAACTGGCCCACGCGCGCACTCAGGCCGCCCGCAACACGCTGGTGGCCAACCTGGGCCTGTCGCGCACCAACGACGACCAAGCCGCCCTGGTCAAGGACTGGCAAGCCGCCAGCGATGCCGCTCAACGCTGCCCCGCCACCTCCGTGGACGTGCCGGTCACGCCCCGCGAAGAGCTCGATGCCCGTGCCCGCAAGCAAGTTGGCTTGGCGCCGGTGGCCGTCCCTGTGGCAGCCCCCGCAGTCGCACCGGCCACCGCGATCGTCGCCGATGCCGCCGCCGTGCAGACCGTTTCCCAGCGCCTGGACGACTGGGCCGCCTCGTGGCGCGCCAAGGACGTTGAGCGCTACCTGAGCTTCTACAGCAAGGCGTTCGCACCCGCGCGCAGCACGCACGCCAAGTGGACGCAAGAGCGCCGCCGCCTGGTGGGCAAGGAAGGCACCATCGACCTGAAGCTCGACGGCATCAAAGCCTCCGCCCAGGGCGATGCCGTCCAGACCGCCTTCACCCAGACCTACACCTCGGCCAACTTCAAGGACCAGGCGGCCAAGCTGCTGACCTGGCGCCAGGAAGCACAGCAGTGGGTGATCGTCAAGGAAAGCAACCGTTGAGCGGCGATCAGGCGCTCCCCGCCTGCCCGAAGTGTGCGTCTGCGTATGTCTATGCAGACGCAGGCCAGTTCGTGTGCCCCGAGTGCGCACACGAATGGCCTCAACAGGCTGAAGCGACGGGTGCAGCAGACGATGCCACCCGCGTCTGGAAGGATGCCAACGGCCAGGTGCTGCAGGACGGCGACAGCGTCACCGTCATCAAGGACCTGAAGATCAAGGGCTCGTCCTCGGTCGTCAAGGTCGGCACCAAGGTGAAGAACATCCGCCTGATCGACGGTGACCACGACATCGACTGCAAGATCGATGGCATCGGGCCGATGAAACTGAAGTCCGAGTTCGTCAAGAAGGCCTGAGCCAGGGGCACCTGCGGGCCAAGAAAAAAGCCCTTGATGAGCAATCATCAAGGGCTTGAATCTTTTTTGGCGGGAGGGCGTCGTTCACATCATGGGCTGTGAGGCGCATGAATGCTGGGTTTTGGGGTGATTCGATTGGGCGAAGTCCCCCAATAAGTCCCCCAGCTCAGACAGGCTCCAATTCGAGATGCACGCGCTGGCCGATGGCCGTGGCGATGTTGACCAAGGCGTCCAAAGAAAAACGCGACACGCGGCCCCTCAGCAAGTCGTTCATACGGGGTTGCGTGACGCCGCACTGCTTGGCCGCATCGGCCTGTGTCCAATCGCTGGCTTTCACGATGGCGGCGATCTTCTGCATGAGTTCAGCGCGGGCCCGCAGATTGGCCGCTTGTTCGGGCGTGTCCGCCAGGGCATCCCATACGCTGGCGTAGGTTTCGGTCTTGCTCATTTCCGGCCTTTCGTGAGTTGGGCAAAGCGTTCCTTGGCGGTGTCGATGTCGCGCTTGGACGTGGCCTGCGTCTTCTTCTGGAACGCATGAAGGACATAGACCGCGTCAGCCAGGCGAGCCGTATAGATCACCCGATAGGTGCCCGAGTCGTCCCAGATCCTGATTTCTTCCACGCCCTTGCCAATCGACGGCATGGGCTTGAAGTCATCAGGCTGCTCGCCGCGCTGAACCTTGTCGAGCTGGTAGCCCGCATCCTGCTTGGCATCTTCTGGAAAGTCTCGCAGGGACTTGAGGGCGTCACCCAGGAATCGCACTGGTTTCATGGCGAAATTATATCCAAATGGATATGAAATGCAAGGTACGCCAGAACCGGCGCCTTCACCTGCCCAGGTAGACCGCCGTGATTTGCTCCCTCTCATGCCCTAGTTCGCGCGAGATCGTCAAGCGTGCATCCCTATCGATCCGCTTCTGTTCCGGGCTCAACTGCTTGGCCGTAGGCCCGCCCGCCGCTGGCGCCTTCCAGCCAGTCAGCTCGGCATAGCGCGCCTGTGCATAGTGGTGCCGCAACCCATGAACACGGTCGATCCCGGCATGTGCCGTCTGCGCCTTGAAGCGGTTGAGTTGGTCTCGGTACGACATCTCAACCGGGATCAAGCTCCCTGCCCCAGCAAACTGCTGGGCCTCATCCAACACCGTGCGTTGCGCCTCGTTTGTAATCGGGATGCCACGCTCTTTGCCGCCCTTGGTCCAACTGGCCTTGAGGTGCAGCACATCGCCCCGATCCGCCCAGATCGGGCGCAGCTTGATGCTCTCTTCGCGCCGCAGCCCAAAAGCCTCTTGCAAGCGCAGCGACAAGGCCGTGAACGGGTCGGTGATGGCCGCCAGTTTGTCGGCATCCAGCGCGTGCGCCTTGGACACGTTGGTGACGTAGCGCCGCTCGGCGATGCCGTAGTCGGCGTTCTCCCGGGCCACGATGTTTTGCTTGTCGATCTTCTCGGCCAGCCAGCGCAAGGCCGACATGCGGTTCTTGAAGGTGCCGCAGGCGATCTCTTCGGCGTGCCAGCGCGAGACAAGGTACTCGACATGCTTGGCCCGCACACCAGGTGCACGCAGGTGCCGAAACCCGCCTTCATCAAGCTGATTGGCAATCAGGCTCAGAATGCTTTCACGGTCATGCTGCGTGGCCAGCGAACCGTCGCGGTTGCGCTGGCACAGGCGCTTGAAGTCATGGTTGAGGTCGCGCATGGGCGGGCTCCTTTCATCGACACGGGCTTGTTGGCTTGATTAATCGTTGGGTACTACGCGGTGTGTTGAGGTGGGTAAGTGTTTCTGTCCATCCCGCGCGCCGCAGCGCGGCAGGAATCACAAGGGACTCGGGACACCACTCCCGTTTGTGCAAAGGTTGATACAGCTCGCCCGCGTTGCACGCGCTACTGGCGCCGAGCGCCGTGTCTGTTGACACCGAAGCGCACGGGGACCATTGACCCAGGGTCCAAGGAGTGTGCGTCGCACACGTTCGGGGGTGATCCGTTGACGGGGATCAGGCGGCGCTGCGGCGGTCAAGCCGCGGCAGCGCTTTGCAGGTGCGGTTCAAGACCGCACCGCTCGGGACGGGCTCAAGGCCCGGCGCAGGCATAGAAGGTCAGGCCTTCCATGTGCTCATCACTTCGATCCGTCACGTCGCGAAGCACGCCCGTTGACAAGGCGCCATGCGGTGCTACAGCGTCGTCACTGTCAGCAAGCTGCCAGTAACGACGCACGGCGTTTGACAGCCGGTCTCGTGATGGCCAAGCCCCATACACGCAGGCATGGGCTCGGCATCGTGATGATCGTGGTTGGCGTCGAGCGCCAGCACGAGTTCTGCTCAGGTGGGGACAACTATGGAGGCAGGTAACGACTGCGACGCCTTTTGGCGCCCGCGATGGGCGCAAGGACAAGGAGCCTTGGGAGAAATTCCAGTTGAGATCAGGTTGATGTTGCTGTCAAGAAGCGACGCGGATATTTGACGCGTTTTACAGCCGATTGTGTATGGCAACTAACTCTTTTGCCATCAAAAAACTCAAAAACAGAAAAACCATTCATATCGGAATCCTTAAAGACAATGGCATCATATTAGTCACCCTCGCGAATACCTAGCGCGGGTCTAAAGGCCGGATTCACAACAAGAGTCGCATTTTCGCCAGCACGAGCAGCTCTTATCTGAAGCATTTTGAGATCATAATTTACATTAAAAATGTACTGAACCTCATTGTTCGGCGCCTGAATACCGAGAATGCCATAATACAGCAAAAAATCAATAACTTTGCCAACTTCACCAGCATCCACACCGGCTGGCGCAATAAGCGAACTCAGTTGTGCAATAGTCTGCTTTGGTTCGCAATCAATAAAGTGATAAAGCAAATCTTTCGCGCCAGGAAAAACATCCGTAAGCTCGTGATCTAGCTCAACCAGCAAATCCTGAGAAAACGCACGAATACCTTTCTCCAGATCAGATTCAGCTATTTTTTGGTGATTCAAGTTTGCGGCAAATCCCTTCGCATGAGAAAACATCTTAATTACATTTCTTGGACGCATCAAGGATCGCTCAATAATGTATGCGGATGTTTCCTCACCCTTGTAGTGGGAAACACATAGCCTGGGCCAGATAGCATCAAATCTAGTTGAATGATCTGCCACATTCAATCCAACTAGCAATCTCAGACGCAAGACCTCCCTCAGCATATCAGCATCAGTCCAATCTAATGTGACACGCATTTCCTTCCCATAGTCGGCACTTTGCCGCATAAGGTGTTCATACACGTCGTTTCGAATGAAAACGATGCAGTGAACTGTATGCCCGTCTTTTCGCATGTCGCGTTCGACTTTTCTTCCCGCGTCAATTAAGCATCGAAGCACCATTGCATCTACGGCATCAACCCCTTGTGTACTCCAACCTTTATCAAGGTTATCAAACAAAACCCAAACACTACCTTTGTGCTCAAGATATGCAGACACCAATCTACGCAACTCCCGCACATCGTGAGAATACACAAGTCTGGTTACATTTTCGGTAGTTAGCTTTGTTGAATCTGCATCCCCGTAACGCTGCGCATAGTCTTGAGCAATCCGTTGGGACAAGGCCAGCAACCTCTCGGAGAAATCTCCCTCGGCAGAGAAATTTTCAACACGGTAAGTTCTATCCAACTCAAGATAGAGATCACGAATTTCATGGTTAAATTTGTGAACCGTCTTGTCTTTCTCAAGCAACTTGTATGTTATTTCCAAGAGTATTAAGTATTCCCAAAACGCTGTAATAAGATGATGATTCGCCCCTTGCGTGAGGTGCGTCAAAATATCCTCTTTGAGCTTCAGTAATTGATAGCCTTCAGGCTTTAAATCAAGAACGACGTTTCGTTTATCCGCCCTGATTTTATCTCGCACCTGCAAAAATAGAGCCGTTTTACCTGCACCCTTGCGCCCAACGACCAAATTAACTTCACCGCGCAATGTTCGACTGTACTGATCCGTCGTCAAAAAATACCCGGCCAGGGTGGTCATTTCATTTTCAGCGGTAGGGTCACCAATCTGAAGAGCCTGTAGCGGCGTTGGATGCCCAAGCGGGGTCGGCTCTGCCTGCTGAAGGTATTCAGTAATTTCCAGCGACAGGTCTGCTATATGCTCGACAATATCTTCATGTCGAGTAAATGTTTTCGCACAATCTCGAATATCAAGAGGCAACTTCGCAGAAGCATGTGCCAAGATAAGCGTTGGCTTACCCATACCATGAGCCAGCCCCGCAACGAATAATGCACGCGTGTCATGAATTTGACTATTTTCGTAGTCCCCATCTAAAATAGATAGCATGACCCCAGCAGAGCTTGCTACTTGCCGAATTGCATCAGTCGCAGAAAGTCGGGACTCCTCCGCAGGATTAAAGCTTCGATATTTATAGCTTGCCTTCTTAAGGCGAGATGTCATTACAGTAGCAACCCCACCCTTTACAGGGGGCTCTACAACATACACAGGTGCCCGTCGATCTAATTTCGCAGTAAATGAAAGCGGTGTAGGGTCAACATATGCCGTGAGTGTATTGGACAACTCATCGTCTGTTGAATAGGTTTCATAGCCGAGCGTATCAAATATGCCAACTTCACTTGCAATCTTTCTATCGCCATCAACGCTTGCATGCCTTGTCAAAAAGCATCGCCGTCCACGACCAATCGCAAAGCCAATTTCATAAACCACATTTGGGTTTAGATAAGTGATATCAGCGACCACGAATTTCGAAGCATCAATACCCTTAATGATGGGCGAGATGAGTGGATTCCCGGAAATGTCATTGAACTCCCAGGGCTCATACCGCAAAGCACTCAGCTTTCGATTCGCTTTGGCAACGCCTTGAGAAATGAGTTTTGCAAGATCAGCATCTCGCGACGGGTAAGCGACAAAAGCAACATCAACATTTTTAGCTGCGGCGGGCATGTCTTCGGCTTCCTATTTGCTTACCAGCCAACACTCTAACGCCCGGAGGTGCTGGATAGGCATCCAGTACTATGCCCGTTGTACAAATATAACGATACGATCTGCGGCCGGCATGATCAAGCCACACGAAAAGGTACGACTTTCGCCCCCTGCCTCAGCGCCGCCAGATGATCAGCCCAAGCCTGCATCATCACCCGCCGCTCCGGTAGATACGTCGCGTGGTTGTATGCAGCACTGACCGCATTGCGCTCCTGGTGCGCCAACTGCAACTCGATCACATCGTGCCGAAAGCTCAGCTCATGCAGCATGGTGGACGCGATGCTGCGAAAGCCATGGCCTGTCATCCTATGCTTGAAACCCATACGCTCCAACGCTTGCAAGATGGTGTTGTTCGACATCGGCTGCTCATGGTTGCGCTGCCCCGGAAACACCAAATCGCTCAAGCCCCGCAGTTCATGCAAGGTGGCCAATACCTCCACCGCCTGCGTTGACAAGGGCACGATGTGCGGCGTGCGCATCTTCATGCGCTCTGCCGGTATCCGCCACTCGGCAGCCTCCAGGTCAAACTCTCCCCAGCGCGCCGCAATCAACTCGCCCGTGCGCACAAAGGTCAAAGCCATCAGCTGCATTGCCAGCCGTGTGTGCGGCGTGCCCTGGTAGGAGTCGATCTTGCGCAACAGCGTTGGCACTTCCTTGCCATCCAGGCGGGCGTAGTTCGTCTTCTTGCGGGCCTTGAGGGCATCCCCCGGCCTCACGTCAGCCCCTGGATTGCGTTCGATGATGCCGTGGGCCACGGCATACCTGAACACCTGATTGCAGGTCTGAAGCGCCCGCTTGGCAATGTCCAAAGCCCCACGGCTTTCAATCGCCTTGGCCATGGCCAGCAGTTGTGGCGCCGTGATGTCGGCAATGGGTTTGTTGCCCAGCGCCGGGAACACATCGGCCTCCAGGCGCCGCATCACGTACTCGGCATGGCGCGCCGTCTTCGGGCCACGCCAGTGCTCAAACCAGACTCGTGTCACGGCTTCAAAGGTCGTGCCCATGCGCACACGCACGGCCAGCCTGGCATCGAGCTTGGACTGAACAGGGTCCACACCATCCAGCAGCTTCTTGCGGGCCTCGTCGCGGGCTTGGCGGGCCTGTGCCAGCGTGACCGCCGGATAGGTGCCAATGGCCAGGCGCTTTTCCTTGCCGCCGATGCGGTACTTCCAGCGCCAATGCTTGCCCCCAGCGGGCAAGGCCTCCAGGTAGAGACCGCCGCTGTCGGCGTAGCGTTCACGGGCCTTGCCTTCAGGGCAACGCGCATTCTTGCAAGTGGCGTCGGTCAGGGGCATGTGGGGGACTTTTGGCTGGCACAGCTGGGGGACTGCGGATAAGTCCCCCAAATAGTCCCCCAATTTGCCCGGTCTGTCAAAGGACGCCATGGGACGCTAAAACGCAAAAAGCCCCGTGGTGACGGGGCTTTCGCGTGGTAACTGGGGTCTTTATGGGACGCTGTGAAACCTGATTCTGGCGGAGAGGGCGGGATTCGAACCCGCGGTAGGGATTAACCTACACACGCTTTCCAGGCGTGCGACTTAAACCGCTCATCCACCTCTCCGAAGCCCTGCATTCTAGCAAGGATTTGAGCCAGATCCCTCAGTTGAGGGCGACTTTCTTGCCATCTTTGTAGGTGTAAAGCGTCATGGCCGGGTTCTTGAGTTCGCCGTTGGGCTCGAACATCACCTTGGCCGTCACGCCCTGGTAAGCAGCCTCCACCAGCTTGGGGCCGTACACCTTGGGGTCGGTGGAATTGGCGCGCTTCATGGCATCGACCAGCACCATGGTCGCGTCGTAGGTGTAAGGCGAGTACACCTGGAACTGCTTGGGGAAACGCGCCTCGTACTTGGCGCGCCAGGCCTGGCCTGCGGGCAGTTTGTCGAGCGACGCACCGCCCACGGCGCACACCACATTGCCCAGGGTCTTGGCACCGCTGGACAACTCCATCAGCTTGTCGGTGCAGATGCCATCGCCGCCAAACACATAGGCCTTGGTCAGGCCCAGGTTCTGCATCTGGCGCAGCATGGGGCCGGCTTGCGGGTCCATGCCACCGAAGAAGATGCCATCCGGCTTCTTGTTCTTGATGGCCGTGAGGATGGCCATGAAGTCCACCGCCTTGTCGTTGGTGTACTGCTGGCTGACCACCTCCAGGCCCAGCTCCTTCGCCGTCTTGGCAAACACATCGGCCACGCCTTTGCCGTAAGCCGTGCGGTCGTCGATGATGGCGACCTTCTTGAGCTTGAGCGTGTGCGCTGCATGGTTGGCCAGGCCGGCACCCAGGGCGTTGTCATTGGCCAGCAGGCGGAAGACCTGCTTGTAGCCCAGGGTCGTGAGCTCCGGGTTGGTGGCCGAGGGCGAGATCATGGGCAGGCCGCATTGGTTGTACACCTTGGCCGCCGGGATGGTCGTGCCCGAGTTGAGGTGACCGACCACGCCGTTGACCTTGGCATCACAGAGCTTTTGCGCCGCCGCCGTGCCCTGCTTCGGGTCGGCAGCGTCGTCTTCGGCCACCAACTCGAACTTGACCTTCTTGCCGCCGATGCTCAAGCCCTGGGCGTTGAGCTCTTCAACGGCCATGCGGGCGCCGTTCTCGTTGTCGCGGCCGTAATGGGCCTGCGGGCCAGACACGGGGCCGACGTGGCCGATGCGCACAATGGTCTGCACAACGGTCTGCGCCTGCACCTGCAGCGACGACAGGCCGAGGGCCAGCAGGGCGGACAGTGGCAGGAGCTTGCTGAGGGTGGGGTTCTGGGTCATCTTCACCTCGTTGACATTCAGGGACAAGGGATCACGGAGCGGGCCGGCACAGCCCTTCGTGGCGGCTCAGCGCGGGCGCAGTTTGGCGACTTCCTGGGCCACCGACCGCGCCACCACGTCACGCATGGTGCGTGCCAGCTCGTCTTTCAGCTCACGGACGATGGCCTCGCTGTGCCGCGCGAGCACGGGCGCCAGGGCTTCGCGCAGGCGGAACTCCAGCATGCTGTCGATCTGGCGCTGCACGTCGTTGAGCACGCGCTGTGCGAGCTGCCCCTCCAGCACGGGCAGGCTGTCCAGCGGGATGGGCTGAGGTGCGGCGGGCGTGGCGAGCGTGGCGGTTGGGGCGAGTTCGTCCACCTCGATGACCTCGGTCAGCGTGGGCACCTGCGCGGGGTGGGGTCGGGACAATGTGTTCATGGTGCGGCACCTTCCTTGACCTCGTGCGGGCGCACGTCCCAGCCGCGCGCGGCATAGGCTTTCCAGCGGGCGCGGCCCTCCTGGCGGTCATCGGGTTGGCTGGAGACGAGGTCGAACAGCCGATCAAACCGCTCTGCGCCCGGCGGCACTTCGCGGCCCAGGTTGACCAGCACGCTGCGCGCCCCCGGCACCGAGGCCGGGTCGTCGGACAACCAGACCGGCGTGGCGTGCAGGCGCTCAGGCAGGCTGGCACCGCCGGTGCTGAGCACATGGGGCAGGAACTCCTGGTCGTCGAACACCCACAGCAGGCGGTCCAGCGCCTGCAGCGCCGCGACGTCGCCCGTCACCACCAACTGCACACCCGCACGGCTGGCCTTGCGCAACAGGCGGCAGGCGTAGGCCTGCTTGTCGCCGATGCCGTGGTGGAACTCGACCTGGGGCATGGTGGTGAACCTTGGCTCAAGCCTGAGCCGCAGGCTTGACGACCGACTTGGCGGCGGCCTTACGGACCCCGGCCTTCTTTGCGGCTGTCTTGGCGGCAGGTTTGGCCTCTGGCTTTTTGGCCTCGGCCTTGCGCTGCAAAGCGCCCTTGCCCGCCGCGGCCTGGTCCAGCAGGAACTGGGTCAGCAGGCCCACAGGGCGGCCTGTGCCACCTTTGGCGCCACCCGACTTCCAGGCCGTGCCAGCGATGTCGAGGTGGGCCCAGCGGTAGGCCTGGGTGAACTTGCTCAGGAACACCGCCGCGGTGATGGCACCACCTTCGCGGCCTCCCACATTGCCCAGGTCGGCGAAATTGCTCTTGAGGGACTCGCCGTACTCTTCGTCCAGGGGCATGCGCCAGGCCGTGTCCAGGCTGGACTGGCCGGCGTTCAGCAGGGCCTGGGCCAGCTCGTCGTCGGTCGAGAACAAACCACTGTGGATGTTGCCCAGGGCGATGACACAGGCGCCGGTCAGCGTGGCGATGTCCACCACGGCCGCGGGCTTGAAGCGCTCGGCGTAGGTCAGGGCATCGCACAAGATCAGACGGCCTTCGGCGTCGGTGTTGAGCACCTCGATGGTCTGGCCCGACATGCTCTTGACCACGTCACCCGGCTTGGTCGCCGTGCCGCTGGGCATGTTCTCGCAGGTGGGGATGAGGCCGATCACGTTGAGCTTGGGCTTGAGCAGCGCCAGGCTCTGGAAGGTGCCCAGCACGCTGGCCGCACCGCCCATGTCGAACTTCATCTCGTCCATGCCCGCACCGGGCTTGAGGGAGATGCCACCGGTGTCGAAGGTGATGCCCTTGCCCACCAGCACCACGGGGGCGTGCGAAGCCGCCGCGCCGTCGTAGCGCAGCACGATGAACTTCGGCGGCTCGGCGGAGCCGTTGGTGACCGACAGGAAAGAGCCCATGCCGAGCTTTTCCAGCGCGGGGCGCTCCAGCACCTGCACACCGATGTGCTTGTGGGCCTTGCCTATGCGGCGGGCCTCGGCGGCCAGGTGCGACGGCGTGCAGTGGTTGGCCGGCAGGTTGCCCAGGTGGCGGGCCAGGGTCACGCCCTCGGCCACGGCTTCGCCTTGGGCCAGGCCGGCCTTCACCGTCGCAGCCACATCGGCGGCATGCAACAGCGTGATCTTCTTGAGGGCGCCGGGCTTGGGCGCACTGGGCTTGGTGTCGCGGAAAACGTAGGTGGTGTCGGCCACCGCGGTCACCACGCCCTGGGCCAGGGCTTGGGCAGCGTCGGCATCGGGCAGGAGGCCATCGGCCAGGGCCACGGCCACATGGGCGGCAGCGCTGTCCTTCAGTGCCGCCACGCCCTTGGACACCGCGGCCTTGAGGGATTTGGTTTGCGCGTTGGCAGCGGCCACCAGCACCAGACGCGGGGCCTTCACGCCAGCGGGGCGGTGCAGGTACAGGGTGCGGCCGGCCTTGAGGGCGAAGTCGCCGCTGTCCAGCGCTTCCTTGACCAGGCGGTCCAGCTCGGGGTTGGCAACGGCGCTGTGCTCGGGGGCCAGCACCAGCACGAGGGCGTCGGCGTTGACCTGGGACAGGGCGGGCCCTTGGGCGATGGCGGAACGGTAGTCCATGCGGTGCAAGTCCATAATGCGCGGGTTGATCGACCCAAGCGATGTTATTCGATTCCTCCGTCCGCAAAGAACTCTGGCGCAGCTTCAGCGGCACCCTCGTGGTGTTGCTGACCGTGCTGTTGACCATGGTGCTCATCCGCATCCTCAGCCAGGCCACCAAAGGTGCGCTGGCCCCCACCGACGTCGGCCTGGTGCTGAGCTACACCGTCATCGGCCAGTTGCCGGTGCTGCTGGCGCTGGCCTTGTTCGTGTCGGTGGTGTCCGTGCTCAGCCGCATCTGGCGTGACAGCGAGATGGTGGTGTGGCAGGCCAGCGGAGCGCGCCAGGCCAGCTTCATCCGTCCGCTGCTGGGCATGGCCTGGCCCGTGCTGCTGATGGTGGCGGGCGCCGCGCTGATGGCCCGCCCCTGGGCACAGAACCAGACGCAGGTGCTGAAGTACCGCTACGAACAGCGCTCCGACATGGCGCGCGTGGCCCCGGGGCAGTTCCAGGTCTCGGCCGATGGCAAGCGCGTGTTTTTCATCGACAGCCACAGCGACGGGCTGCAATCCGGCCGCAACGTGTTCATGGTGACCACCGCCGATGGCCAGGAAGCCGTGGTGACGGCCAACCAGGGCCAGGTGCAGGTGATCGACGGCCAGCGCTTCCTGGTGCTGAGCCATGGCGAGCGCACCCAGACCGACCTGAGCACCGGGGAGAAGGCCTTGTCGCGCTTTGAAACGGCGAAAGTGCGCATGGGCGAGGCCATCGACCCCAGCGATGTCGCGCCGGACATGCGCTCTCTGCCCACCCTGGCCCTGCTGGCCTTGCGCTCCAACGAAGCGCGCGGCGAGCTGGTCTGGCGCTTCGGCCTGGTATGGGCCGCCTTCAACATGGTGCTGGCCGGCCTGAGCCTGGCCGCCGGCAACGCACGGCGCCACAGCAGCTGGAACCTGGTGTATGCCTTGCTGGTGTTCGTCGTGTACTTCAACCTGCTGAGCCTGAGCCAGACCTGGGTGAGCCGCGGCAAGCTGCCCTGGGATGGCGCCCTGCTCGCCGTGCACGGCACGCTGACCTTCGCCGCTTTGCTGGTGGTGTGGTGGCGCGATGGTGCACGGTGGCCGGGCCAGTCCGTGCGCCGCCCCAGCCGCAAGGAGTCCGCATGAGGACCGTCCGCCGCCTCATCTACCGCAGCGTGGCATCGAGCGCCACGCTGGTGGCCTTGGCCTTTGCCGCGCTGGCCTTCTTCATCGACTTCGTCGAAGAATCGCAAGACCTGGGCAAGAACAGCTACACGGTGCTGGACGCCCTGTGGACCTGCTCGCTGATGCAGGTGCGCCACATCTACGACCTCATGCCCATCGCGCTGCTGATCGGCGGCATCCTGGCGCTGTCGCGCCTGGCGCAGACCTCGGAGTTCACCATCCTGCGCACCGGCGGCCTCGGCCCTTGGCGCGCCCTGCAGCTGCTGGCCGGCCTGGGCTTGATGTCGGCGCTGGTCGTGGCCGGCATTGGCAACTGGGCCGTGCCTTTGGCCGAACAGATGCTGACGCAACAACACGCCCGATTCAGCAGCCAGCAGCAGCTCACGCTGGGCCGCGGCGGCACCTGGCTGCGCGAAAAGCGCGAGGTGCCCGGCATGGGCACGCACACCATCACCGTCAACGTGGGCAGCGCCCTCAGCGAAGGCGAGTTCGGCCTGGTGCGCATTTTCGAATTCGATGCCCGCGGGCAACTCACACGCCGTCTGTCGGCGGTCAGCGCCAAAGTGGATGCGGTGCAGGCCCCGGGTGAAGCCGGCGCGGTGTTGCCGGCCGAGGGCTCGGTGTGGCGCCTCAAGGACGTGACCGACACGCGCTGGTTGTCGCACGAGCGGCTGTCGCAGGAGGCCGCACTGGCTGGCTTGAAAGTGATCGATGAGCGCCAGGCCGCCGCCCTGGACTGGTCCAGCAGCCTGACACCGCTGGTGGTGTCGGCTTCCGTGCTGCCGCCCGAGAGCATGTCGGCCTTCGCGCTGTGGCGTTACACGCGCCACCTGGCGTCCAACGCCCAGGCCGCACAGCGCTACGAAATCCAGTTCTGGAAAAAGAGCTTCTACCCGCTGGTCTGCCTGGTGATGATCGCGCTGGCCCTGCCCTTCGCCTACCTGCACGCGCGCAGCGGCAGCATGAGCCTGAAGATCTTCGGTGGCATCATGCTGGGCATCAGCTTCGTGCTGATCAACCACATCTCCAGCCACCTGGGCCTGCTGCAGAACTGGCAGCCCTGGCTGGCCGCAGCAGCCCCCAGCCTGCTCTACCTGCTGCTCTCCATGAGCGTGTTCGCCTGGCTGGTGCGCTACCAGTGAGCTTCAGTGCGCTTTTGACCAGGCCTTCCGCATGACCCGACTCGGCATCCTCCTCTTCGCCCATGGCGCCCGCGACCCAGCCTGGGCCCAGCCTTTCGAGGCCGTGGCGCGCCGACTGAGCGAGCGGGCCACGGCGCAAGGCCATGCCGTGACCCTGGCCTTCCTGGAATTCATGTCGCCCGACATCCTGGCCGCAGGCGCCGCGCTGGCCGCCCAAGGCTGCACCGAGGTCGCCGTGGTACCGCTGTTCCTGGGTGCCGGCGGCCATGTGCGCAAGGACCTGCCCCGGCTGCTGGGCGAACTGGCCGATGCCCACCCCAGCGTGCAATGGCGCCTGAGCGCCGCCGTGGGCGAAACCGACATCCTCATCCAGGGCATGGCCGATGCGGCCTGGTCGCTGGCCCAGCCTGGCACCTGAAGCCCACGCGCACCGACCCCCGAGGCCCGCCCCATGAACCTGCACCAGTTCCGCTTCGTGCACGAGGCCGCGCGCCGCAACCTCAACCTGACGGAAACCGCCAAGGCCCTGCACACCTCGCAGCCAGGCATCTCCAAAGCCATCATGGAGCTGGAAGAAGAGCTGGGCGTGGACATCTTCGTGCGCCACGGCAAGCGACTCAAGCGCATCACCGAGCCGGGGCTGGAGGTGCTCAAGTCGATCGACGTGATCCTGCGCGAGCTGGGCAACCTCAAGCGCATCGGCGACGAGTACGCCATGCAGGACGCTGGCACGCTGTCGATCGCCACCACGCACACGCAAGCCCGCTATGTGCTGCCCGAGCCCGTGGCCGCGCTGCGCAAGAAATACCCCAAGGTGGCCGTCAGCCTGCACCAGGGCACGCCCGAGCAGGTGGCGCGCATGGTGCTCGACGAGGTCGCCGACATCGGCCTGGCCACCGAATCCCTCAGCGAATTCCCCGAGCTGGTCACCCTGCCCTGCTACGAATGGCAGCACGTGGTGGTGATGCCCGCCAGCCACCCGCTGGTGCAGGTGCCACGCCTGACGCTGGAGCTGCTGGCGGCCGAGCCGCTGATCTCCTACCACCCGTCGTTCACCGGGCGCAAGCGCATCGACCAGGCCTTCGCGCAACGCGGGCTGACGCCGAACGTGGTGCTCGAAGCCATCGACGCCGACGTCATCAAGACCTACACCCGTCTGGGATTGGGCGTGGGCCTGGTGGCCGAGATGGCGGTCAAGGACGACCCCACGATGGGCCAGCCGGGCAGCGAGCTGGTGTGGCGCCCGGTGGGCCATCTGTTCGGCCCCAACCTGGCCCGCCTGGCGTTCAAGCGCGGCGCCTACCTGCGTCAGTTCGTGCTGGCGTTTGCCGAGTTGATCTCGGACCGCCTCACGCGCCAGCTCATCTTGCAGGCGATGCAGGCGCCGCCGGGGCAATCGGCCGCTGGCACGGGCGATTACGGCTTGTGACTACAGCCCGTGGGTGCGCGGCTTGGGGTGCGCGGTGATGTCAGGGCCGGTAGTCTGAACCCGGCTCGGGCGGTTTGGCTTCGGCACCCGCCTCGCTGCCGGGCAAGCCCTTCGAGGCAAAAACCGATGCCGATGCCGATGCAGCAGGCGACTCCGGCGCCAGCTCGTCCAGGCAGAGGTCCACATCGAGCGTGGGGCGCACGTCCGGGTCAGCGATGAAGGGCCGTGTGGCCGTCAACGGGATGACCGAGGTGATGGGCGCATCGCTCTGCGCGTCGGGCTTGTCGGCCAGGTCACGGGCGATGGCGTAGAGGAACAGCAGCTCGCGGTAGGCTGGCAAGGCGAAGGTCTCGGCTTCCGAACCGGGACGGATCAGCGACTTCTCCAGGACGTCCATGGCACGGGCGGGCGCCGACCACAGGGCCTGCAGCCGCTCGATGACACCGGGGTAATCTGCCAGGCTCTGGCCCTGTTGCAGGTCGGACTCCCAGGTCGGGGCGTGCGCGTTGAAGTGGGCGTTGAAAGCCGCTTGCACGCGCTCGTAGTCGGCACGGCGGCCCAGGCGCTGGTAAAGCTCCAGCAACTTGAGGAAGGGCAAGGGGATGGTGCCGTCCGTGCCCTGCACATGGGCTTCGAGCAGGCCGATGGCGGCCTCGTCCTGTCCCAGCACCACGAAGAATTCGGCCTGCTGCTCCAGGTCGATCAGCTCTTCGACGGAGACGGCGCGCAGGTGCTCGATGGCCTCCTGCTCATGCGGCGGGGCGAACGAGGGCGGCGCCACGCCCCAATCGGACAACGGCACCGACGGCGGCGTGGACGCGGGCAGCGGCGCTGTTTGGGCTGCTGGCGCTGCAGGCTGCGCCTTCAAGGTCGCATCAGGCGACTTCAGTGGCGGCGCATGGACGTAGGCCGTCGTGGTGTCTTGCGGTTCGGGCGGAGAGGCCGTGTCAGGCTCACCTTCGCGGTGCACGGACAAAGGCACGGCACCGCTTTGCGGCGGCCACCACTCGGTGCGTTGGCGCTCCTGGCGACGCAGCTGGCTGTAGAAATACAGGGCCACGCCCATGGCCGCCAAGGCCAGGCCGCCCAGCGCGTAAGCACCCAGGGAAGAGCGGTCTGATTCGAGCTCGCGCATCCGCCCCTGCAGCGCGGTGACGCTCTGACGCGTCTGCGTGCCCTCTGCATTCAGCCGCGTCAGTTGCTTCTCAAGCTCCTGCAGGCGCTGCTGCTCGCGCAGCTGTTGTTCGGGCGTGGTGTTCAGGGCGCGCCACAGCGCGGCGGCGGCATCGCGGCGGGCTTGCAGCTCGGTGCCATCGCCTTGCGCGCTGGCAGCTTGCGCGGCGTCCATGCCCGCACTGGGGCGCAACTCGGGCGACACCAATGCATCGGCTTCGACAGGGTCCACCTGCAGCCGGCTGACGGGCGATGTCGATGCCGATGTCGGTGGTGCTGCAGGTGCGTGCTGGGGCGATGGCTGTGACGTGGCCTTGGCCAGCTTGGCCGACTGTGGGCCCTTGGCCTGGCGGCGCTGGGCGTCACGGGTGCGGCTCACAGCGCGAGAAGAAGCCGCGTGCGCAGGTTTGCGGGACACCGCCGAGCTGGCAGCCACCGCGTGACCTGGCTCGGCGACTTCGGCCACGGCCTGAGACAGGGCCTGCTCAGCCACAGGCGCCAGCGGCGTCATGTCCGAGGGAGGATCGGCCAGCGCGATGAACTTGCGCGTGATGCGGGCCTGGCAGCCTGCGCTCAGGTACACCGTGACCACCGGCTCGTTGATCAAGGCCGTGGTGCGGACCAGCAAGGTCCGAGCGCCACCACGTGTCGACTCGGCCGCGGAACCCGACACCGGCAAGACCTGCGCAGACACCACGGTCTCCGCCAGCTTGTCGTCACCGAAATAGACTTCGGCCGAGACGCAATCGTTGGCGACCTGCTCGCCCGGCTCCAGGCGCACAGGCACCGTCAGGCGCAAGGTTTCGCCCAACACAGCCCGGGTCGAGGGCTTGCCCAGGCCCAAGGCCCACGAAGCAGCCGGGACAAGCGCGAGCATGGAAACTGCGAGAACCGCGGCCACTGCCCGCTCAGGAAAATTCATATCGGTGCGTCGTCAGGCGTGATCTTTTCACTCTAGCATGAGTCAATTCACGACCAAGCCTTTGCCAGCCAGGCATTCACACGGCTGTTGCGCGGTTGAGCCACCCTCCCCTTTGCCATGACCACTGAACTCCAAACCGAGCGCCAGGGCCACACCCTGGTGATGCGCCTGAACGGCCCCGCCACCCGCAACGCGCTGTCGCCCCAGGTGTACGCCGCCGGCATCGAGTTGCTCAATGTGGCCGAATCGAACCCCGACGTGCGCGCCGTGGTGCTGACCGGCCATGGCGGCCATTTCTGCGGCGGGGGTGACCTGCAGCGCCTGTCACAGCAGCGTCTGCACGACCTGGCTGGCCAAGGCCTCCACCTCGACGCCTTCCACCAGTGGATCGAAGCCCTGCACAGCTTCCCCAAACCGGTGATCGCAGCGGTGGAAGGCGTGGCCGCGGGCGGCGGGATGTCTCTGGTGCTGGCCTGCGACCTGGTGGTGGCGGCCGACAACGCACGTTTCCTGTCGGCCTACAGCCAGGTGGGCCTGTCGCCCGATGGCGGCGCGAGCTGGCACCTGGCCCGCGCCATGGGGCGCTCCAAGGCCTTGGCACAGCTGTGGCTGGGCACGCCGCAAACGGCGCAGGAATGGGCTGCTCAGGGCCTGGTGCACCAACTCTGCCCGGCGGGCGAAGCCTTGGCACAGGCGCTGGACCTGGCCGAGCAACTGGCCGAGGTGCCTGCCGGTGTCGTGGCCAGCATCAAAGAGTTGGTCAACGATGCGGCCCAGCCCTTGCGCACGCAGCTGGACGCCGAGAAACAGCACTTCCTGGTGAACCTCGGGCGGCCCGAGGCTGGCGCGGCCATCGACGCCTTCCTGCACAAGCGCGCGGCCAAGGGCTGACCCGAACGGGTCAGGGCTTGGGGTGTTTGGCCGCCTTCGCCTGTTCACGCAGGCGCACGGCCAGGCGCGCGAACAACTGGCCCACCAGCTTCAGCCGGGCGGGCTCCAGGGGCTGGCCCGCGGTGCGCATGGTCAGGATGCCGCGGTTGAGCGTGAGCACCAGCACGAGGGTGTCGGTCCACCAGACGCTGGCGGCGTCGTCCAGCGCGGACAGCACGCCCTCGTCCAGCCAAGCCGTGGCCACCGCATCGGCGTTGCTCAGCAGCATGAAACGCTTGGCCAGGCCGGGCGATGCATTCAATGACACGCGTTGGTGCATGGCCAGCCAACGCATCTCGTCGGGCAAGGTGTTGTCGATCTGCGTCTGCATCGCGTTGGTGAAGCGACTGAAGACGTCGGATTCCAGGGCCTGGGCCAGCGTCTTGCTCACCATCACCATCTGCACGTCGGGCGACATGCCGGTGTCGCAGCGGAAGCGCAGCTCCTTGCCCATGATGTAGGGGCGCTGGGACTCGCCCCATTCAACGCGCCAACCATCGGCGGTCTCGACGACATAGCCGCCACCGGTCTTGTCCTTGACACGTTTGAAGGCGTGGCCCTCGGCCTTGGCCCAGGTCGCCAGGACTTGGTCGGTATCCCCGGAGGCAGCCGCTGAGCCGCCAATCATCCGCTTGAGCGCATCGAACATGGGTGGGTGGCACCTTGTGAAAGCCTGCTGCTTTGGCCTGTCCGGAGGGACTCGAACCCCCGACCTGCTGCTTAGAAGGCAGCTGCTCTATCCAGTTGAGCTACGGACAGTTATCTGACCAAGTTTACGCCATGGCCGGACATCGCCGTTGTGGCATGGCACACGCTGGGCGCCTCAAGTTGCCTGCTCAGGCGCAGCTTGCGGCCGCCAGCGCGACAGCCACAGCGCGTTGCTGACCACGCTGACGCTGCTGAGCGCCATGGCCGCGCCGGCCAGCATGGGGTTGAGCCCGCCCAAAGCGGCCAGCGGGATGCCGATGACGTTGTAGCCGAAGGCCCAACCCAGGTTCTGCCAGATCTTGCGCGAGGTGCGGCGCGACACCTCCAGCGCGGCCGGCACGAGCATCGGGTCGCCCCGCATCAGGGTGATGCCTGCGGCCTGCATGGCCACGTCGGTGCCGCCCTGCGGGTTGGCCATGGCCATGCCGATGTCGGCGGCGGCCAGCGCGGGGGCATCGTTGAGGCCATCGCCCACCATGGCCACCGTGACGGCATGGCCCTGGGCATCGCGCTGCAGCCGCCGGATGTGGTCGGCCTTGTCGCCGGGCAGCACTTCGGCCACGACCTCCTGGATGCCGACCTGCCGCGCGATGGCCTGTGCAGCCTGACGGCTGTCGCCCGAGATGATGGCGGTGCGCACCCCCAGGGCGTGCAACCGGGCCACGGCTTGCGCGGCGCCTGGCTTGAGGGCGTCGCCAAAGGCCAGCGCGGCCACGACCTGCCAGGCAGGGGCCTCGCTGGCACGGCCTGCCTCGTTGGCATCACCCGAGCGCGTGACCGCGGGCGCGTGCAGCAGCCACGAGACGGTGGCCCCATCGGCCGACCAGCGGGTCGCCACCTCGGCCACATCGGCGGGTGCGCCCTGCGCGGCCAGCTCCTGCATCCAACGGGGGCTGCCCAGGCACCAGGATCCGGCCCAGGCCGCAGGGACGGCATCAGAGTCCATCGCTGGCAACACACCCTCGATGCCCCGGCCTGGCACGGCACGCAACTGTGCGGCGTGCAGCGGCTCGGCAGGCAAGCCATCGGCGGCGGCCAGCACCGCGCGGGCCAGCGGGTGCTCGCTGCCGCGCTGCAAGGCCGCGGCGAACTGCAAGGCCTCCTCGCGGCCGAGGCCCGTGCCCGAGGCCACGGTCCAGTCCAGCAAGCGCGGCTGGCCTTGTGTGAGGGTGCCGGTCTTGTCGAAAGCGACGAGTTGCACCCGGTGGGCCACCTCCAGCGCTTGCGGGTCCTGGATGAGGATGCCCTGGCGCGCGGCGGCACCGGTGCCCGCCATGATCGCTGCCGGGGTGGCCAGGCCCAAGGCACAAGGGCAGGCGATCACCAGCACCGCCACGGCGCGGATCAAGGCCACGTCCACCGCCTGACCGGCCAGCCACCAGCCCACGCCGGTCAGCAGCGCGACCCCCAGCACGGTGGGCACGAACACCGCCGAGACACGGTCCACCACGCGCTGGATGGGGGCCTTGCTGGCCTGTGCTTCGACCACCCGCCGGATGATGTGGGCCAGCATGGTCTGGCCGCCCACGGCCGTCACCCGCATCAGCAGGCGGCCTTCGGCGTTGATGGCGCCGCCCGTGAGGCGGTCTCCGACGTGCTTGGCCACGGGCAAGGGTTCGCCCGTCAGCAGGGACTCATCGACATGGCTGCTGCCCTCCTGGACGAGGCCGTCCGAGGGCACGCGCGCGCCAGGCATCACCACCAACACATCGCCGACCAGCACCTGGGCCAGGGGCACCTCGACCTCGCCCTGCGGGCCCAGGCGCCGCACGGTGTCGGGTCGCAGGGACTGCAAAGCGCGGATGGCCAAGGTGGTCTGGCGCTTGGCGCGGGCCTCCAGGGCCTTGCCCAGCAGCACCAGCGTGATCACCACGGCCGAGGATTCAAAGTACAGCGCTGGCGGCATGGCACCAGGCATGGCGTCTGGCATGGCGCCCGCCGCGTGGCTGTGAGCGCCCACCGCCGGCGCCAGGCCATGCTGCCACCACAGCCAGACCGACAAGCCCCAGGCCGCGGACGTGCCGAGCGCGACGAGCTGGTCCATGTTGCCGCTGCCGTCGCGCAGGGCAGCCCAGCCGGCACGGTAGAAGCGCGCGCCCAGGCCGAACTGCACGGGGGTGGCCAGGGCAAACTGCACCCAGGCGGGCCAAAAGTGGTGGTCGCCCCAGAGCATGGGCAGCATCAACGGCACGCTGGCCAGGGCCCCCAGGCAGACCGCGCCCCAGACCGACCACCAGGAGGCATGCTCGTCGGCCAAGGGGTGGTCGGCCTCTTGCACCTGGGCTTGGTAGCCTGCGGCCTCGATGGCGGCGATCAGCCGGGCCGCATCGGGCACGGGGACGTCCGCCGCCGAAGCCAGCACGACGCTGGCGGTTTCGGTGGCGAAATTCACCTGGGCCTGCGCCACACCCGGCACTTTGCGCAAAGCACGCTCGACCCGGTTGACGCAGGCCGCGCACGTCATGCCGCGCACAGCCAGCAGCAAGGCGGGGTCATCGTGGCCGGCAGCGGGCGAGGCAGGTTCGGTGGTGTTCATGGTGGCGAGGGTCAGGATGCACACGGGATGTCGGCAGTGTCAACCTTGACACAGTGGGAGGGTCAAGCGCATGCTGGCCCTTGACTCTGACATGGTGTCAAGGTTTACCGTGTGGTACTTGAACATGAACAGCCACCAAAAGGACCTTGCCATGAACACGCCCGCCACCCCCAGCACCCACGCACTCCAGGTCAAGGGCATGAGCTGCCAGCACTGCGTGAAAGCCATCACCCAGGCCGTGCTGGCCCAGGATGCCCAAGCCCAGGTCCGCGTGGACCTGCCATCGGGCCAGGTCAGCGTGCAAACCCAGCTCAGCCGCGAAGCCACGGCCGCCGCCATCGCCGATGAGGGTTACGAGGTGCTCAACCCATGAGCGAGCCGCTCAGGCACATCGGGGAGGCCGCGCGCCTCACCGGGGTGTCGCCCAAGATGGTCCGGCATTACGAGGGCCTGGGCCTGCTGCCGCCCGCGCCGCGCACCGACTCGGGCTACCGCCTCTATGACGAGGCGGCCCTGCACACACTGCGCTTCATCCGCCGTGCGCGCGACCTGGGTTTCGGCATGGCCGACATCGCCCAGTTGCTGGACCTGTGGCGCAACCGCCGCCGCGCCAGTGCCTCCGTCAAAAAACTGGCCACGGCCCATGTGGCGGCACTGCAGCAGCGCATCGACGAGCTGGAAGCGATGAAACGCACGCTCAGCCGGCTGGCCGCAGAGTGCCAGGGCAACGCGCGCTCACCCTGCCCCATCCTGGACGACCTGGCCCAGGGTCATCCCCCAGGCATGGCGCACCCGCCCGGATGCCATCGGCCCTGAATTGCATGCATGATGTGCAACAGCCTCATCACGCTGGAAGCACACCATGCCCATCCCGACACAACCTGGCTGGCCGCTGCAGAAGTCTGAACTGACGGCCTGCGGCATCCGCACCCGCGTGCTGCAAGGCGGGGCCGATCTGCGCGCCACCGAGGCCGTGGTGTTCGTGCACGGCAACCCGGGCTGTTGCGAAGACTGGCGCGAGCTGATGCAGGCCGCCTCGCCATTGGGCCGCGTCATCGCCTTCGACATGCCCGGCTTCGGCCAGGCCGACAAACCGGCCAACTACCCGTATTCGGTGGAAGGCGGCGCCACCTTCCTGGGCGAGGCCCTGCGCCAGTTGGGCGTGCTGCGCGTGCACCTGGTGCTGCACGATTTCGGTGGCCCCTGGGGGCTGATGTGGGCAGCGCTGAACCCGATGGCCGTGGCCAGCGTCACGCTGATCAACACCGGCGTGATGCGCGGCTACCGCTGGCACCTGATGGCCCGCATCTGGCGCACGCCGGTGCTGGGCGAGTTGGCACAGCTCTCGACCACGCGCCGAGGTTTCCACTGGGTGATGTCGCTGGGTGCGCCGCGGGGCCTGCCAGCAGCCTTCGTCAACCGCATGTACGACGACATGGACTGGGGCACGAAGCGCGCCATCCTCAAGCTCTACCGCGCCACGGGCGACCTGGAGCAGCGCAGCCAGACGCTGTCGGCCATGCTCGCGCCGATCCGCCCACCGACCCTGGTGGTGTGGGGCGCCGCCGACCCCTACCTGCCCGCGCGCCTGGCCGAGCAGCAAAAGGAAACCTTCCCTGGCGCCCAGGTGGTGATGCTGCCCGACAGCGGCCACTTCCCCTTTGCCGACAACCCGCAGGCGGTGGCTCAGGCGGTGGTGCCCTTCCTGCAGGCACAGCTCACCCGGCAGGGGCTGGCCGCGCAAGGCGCCGCCTGAGGGCACCCGCCGCCCCATGGCCGCCATGCGACCCCGCACCGGCGCATCCTCGATTTCCGCATGAACTCATGCCAATGTCATGCATGAGCTGCGCAGGCGCGATCTCTGCATTGGACGCCTGATCGCTGCAGCAGCACAGTCCGAGAAGCAACGCGCACATGCGCCAGCCTCTCGACATGACACACCCTGACACCGACCCCACCCAAGCCTCCGGCTGGAACCTGCCCCATGTGGTGAAGGCCTTGCGCGAGTCGCGTGAGGTGTCACACCGCGTGCGCCACCAGGGTCGCCTGCGCGAGTTGCCCTCGCGCGAGGTGCTGACCCACATCATGCAAGGCCTGTCGGCCGCCCTGTTCCCCACGCACTACGGCCGCCCGGACCTCAACGACGAGAGCATCGACTTTTTCGTCGGCCACACCCTGCACGACACCCTGGGCATGCTGAACGACCAGGTGCGGCGCGCGCTGATGTTCAACGCCACGGCCGATGCGAGCCAGGACGCCGACCTGGGGCCACGCGCGGTGGCCATCGTGCGCGCGCTGGCCGAGGAGCTGCCCGACATCCGTGGTGCGCTGTTCAGCGACTTGCAGGCCGCCTGGCAAGGCGACCCGGCGGCCACGGGCATGTCGGAGATCCTGCTGTGCTACCCGGGCATCACGGCCATCGTGCACCACCGCATCGCGCACGCCTTGCTGCGCCTGGGCACGCCGCTGCTGGCGCGGCTGATCGCCGACATCGCCCACGCCCGCACGGGCATCGACATCCACCCGGGCGCGCAGATCGGCCGTGGCTTCTTCATCGACCACGGCACGGGCGTGGTCATCGGCGAGACCTGCGTGATCGGCGAGAACGTGCGCCTCTACCAGGCCGTGACGCTGGGTGCCAAACGCTTCCCCACCGACGAGAACGGCCACCTGCTCAAGGGCCAGGTGCGCCACCCCATCGTCGAGGACGACGTGGTGATCTACGCCGGCGCCACGGTGCTGGGCCGCATCACGATCGGCCGCGGCTCGACCATCGGCGGCAACGTCTGGCTCACGCAGAGCGTGCCGCCCCACAGCAACGTCAGCCAGGCGCTGAGCCGCCAGAGCTGACACCTTCCCACCCCACTTTCCACCACCACCACGGAGAAACGGCCCATGGCCAACAACCACGAAAACAGCACCGCCCTGGGCGACATCGCCGCGCGGCAACTTGCCATCGCCACCCGCACCGTGCCGCAGATGGGCACGATCACGCCGCGCTGGCTGACCCACCTGCTGCAGTGGGTCCCGGTCGAGGCCGGCATCTACCGCGTCAACAAGGTCAAGGACGCGTCCAGCGTGACGGTGGACTGTTCGGGCCGCGACGAGCGCGAACTGCCGCAGACCTTCGTGGACTACATCGAAGACCCGCGCGAGTACCTGCTGTCGGCCGTGAACACGGTGCTGGACGTGCACACCCGCGTGTCGGACCTGTACTCCAAGCCCTACAACCAGATCGCCGAGCAGCTGCGCCTGACCATCGAGACCATCAAGGAGCGCCAGGAAGCCGAGCTGATCAACAACAAGGAATACGGCCTGCTCAACAGCATCGCGCCGCACCAGCACATCAAGACCCGCACCGGCGCGCCCACGCCCGACGACCTCGACGAGTTGCTGAGCAAGGTGTGGAAGGAGCCCGGTTTCTTCCTGGCCCACCCGCTGGCCATCACCGCCTTTGGCCGCGAGTGCACCCGCCGTGGCGTGCCACCGCCCACGGTGTCGCTGTTCGGCTCGCAGTTCATCACCTGGCGCGGCATCCCGCTGATCCCGTGCGACAAGATCCAGATCGAGGACAACAAGACCAAGATCCTGCTGATCCGCACGGGTGAAAGCCGCCAGGGCGTGGTGGGCCTGTACCAGCCTGACCTGCCGGGCGCCCAAAGCCCCGGCCTGGCCGTGCGCTTCATGGGCATCAACCACAAGGCCATCGCCTCCTACCTGGTGTCGCTGTACTGCTCGCTGGCAGTGCTGACCGACGATGCCATCGCGGTGCTCGAAGACGTTGAAATCAACAAGTACCATGAGTACAAGTGACCTCGCCGGCGTGGGGCTGCCGGATGCGCAAGCCCTGGCCCAGTTGGCCAACCAGTTCTTCTCGGCGCTGCCTGGCTCGGCACCGAGCGGGCTGGCGGCGCCAACCGGCTTGCCAGCGGGTCTGTCGCACCTGAGCTCGCCCACGGCCGCTCACCCCCTGGACGTGCCGGACACCAACCCGGCGTCGCGCACGGCAGGCGTGCAACCCATCCTGACGCTGAACCCCTTGGACTGGGGCCTGCCTTCGGACACGGCCTTGCGCGATGTGCTCGCGCTGCGCTCGCCTGATCGCTCTGCGGCGCTGCCCGCCACCGGCGCAGGCCCGTCGTTCTACTTCCTGGACGCGGGCTTCAACGGGCTGGGCGGTGCGGGCGGACAGCCTCCGGGCCTGCACGTGCCAGGGCAGGTGTCTGGGCCGTTGGCGCGTCCGCTGTCGCCCCAGGCTCAGGGCTTTGCTCCGCCTTTTGACGTCAACCTTGTTCGACGCGATTTCCCCGTGCTGCAAGAGCGCGTCAACGGCCGCCCGCTGATCTGGCTGGACAACGCCGCGACCACGCACAAGCCGCAATCGGTGATCGACCGCATCGCGTACTTCTATGCGCACGAGAACTCGAACATCCACCGCGCGGCGCACGAGCTCGCTGCCCGCGCCACGGATGCCTACGAGGCGGCGCGCGAGAAGTGCCGCGGCTTCCTGAACGCGCGCTCGACGAACGAGGTCGTGTTCGTGCGGGGCACCACCGAGGCCATCAACCTGGTGGCCAAGAGCTGGGGCCAAGCGAACGTGCGTGCCGGCGACGAGGTCATCGTCAGCCACCTGGAGCACCACGCCAACATCGTGCCCTGGCAGCAGCTGTGCGCGGCCACGGGGGCGAAGCTGCGCGTGATCCCGGTGGACGACGATGGCCAGGTCTTGCTCGACGAGTACGCCAAGCTGCTGGGGCCGCGCACGAAGCTGGTGTCGTTCACGCAGGTGTCGAACGCGCTGGGCACGGTCACGCCGGCCAAGCAGATCGTGGCGATGGCGCACAGTGCGGGCGCCAAGGTGCTGGTGGACGGGGCGCAGTCGGTCTCGCACATGCGCGCCGACGTGATCGACCTGGACTGCGACTGGTTCGTGTTCTCGGGGCACAAGGTGTTCGGGCCCACCGGCATCGGCGTGCTGTACGGCAAGGAGGCCGTGCTCAACGAGACCCCGCCGTGGCAAGGTGGCGGCAACATGATCCAGGACGTGACCTTCGAGCACACCGAGTACCACGATGCCCCGAGCCGCTTCGAAGCCGGCACGGGCAACATCGCGGACGCGGTGGGCCTGGGTGCGGCCATCGACTATGTGCAGAGGCTGGGCATCGACCACATTGGCGCCTACGAGCACCAGTTGCTGCTGTACGCCACGCGCTTGCTCAAGGACGTGCCAGGGCTGAAGCTGATCGGTACGGCGCCTGACAAGGCGGCGGTGCTGTCCTTCACCTTGCAGGGCTACCAGACCGAAGAGGTCGGTGCGGCCTTGAACAAGGAAGGCATCGCTGTGCGCTCGGGCCACCACTGCGCGCAGCCCATCCTGCGCCGCTTTGGGCTGGAGGCCACGGTGCGTCCGTCGCTGGCGTTCTACAACACATGCGCCGAAATCGACACCCTGGTCGGCATGTTGCACAAGCTGGCGGGCGGCAAGCGGCTGCGCCACACATGAGCCACACATAAGCAACTGCGAGAAAAGCAGTTCACAGCGCGAAGGGGCATGGACACAGTGGGAGGCCTGAACAACCTTTCTCTGAGCAGTCCATGCCCCTCGCCATTTCCGCCTCTGGCGTCCGCCGCCCCACCAGCACCCACGCCACCCCTGTGGCCCGCGCCACCGCGCTGCTGGCCCTCCTCGCCAGCGCCCTGCCCCTGAGCGCGCACGCCACCAACGGCTACTTTGCCCATGGCTACGGGGCCCAATCTCTGGGGGCCGCTGGCGTGGCCGTCGCCCTGCCGCAAGACGCCTTGGTCATCGCGTCCAACCCCGCGGGCATCTCGGCCCTGGGCAATCGCCTCGACGCCGGCCTGACCTACTTTGCACCGCGCCGCGAGGCCAGCATCCAGGGCAGCCCCGTGCCCGGCCTGAACGGCCAGTACGATGGCAATGGCAAAAAGAACTTCTGGATCCCCGAATTCGGCTACACGCGCCAGTTGAGCCCGACCCTGAGCGCAGGCCTGGCCGTGTATGGCAACGGTGGCATGAACACCCGCTACGAGCGCAACCCCTATGCCGCGATCGGTGGCCAGGGCCGTGCCGGGGTGAACCTGGAGCAGCTCTTCATTTCGCCGGCGGTGTCCTACAAGCTGAACGCGCAGCACAGCCTGGGCGCGGCCTTGAACCTGGTGCACCAGCGCTTCTCGGCAGAAGGTTTGCAAGGCTTTGACCAGAGCGGCTTTTCGTCATCACCGGGCAACGTCACCAACCGAGCGGCACCCTCAAT
>Ga0209107_10000214_pt1 | contig 34885 bp, 28 predicted proteins | sample LakErihyJuly2011_2_FD_187460 | JGI IMG/M metagenome (GOLD analysis project Ga0209107, IMG submission 187460) | Freshwater microbial communities from dead zone in Lake Erie, Canada - CCB hypolimnion July 2011 (SPAdes) (version 2) | ecosystem: Environmental > Aquatic > Freshwater > Lentic >...
TAATAATTTTGTTTTTAGAAAAAATATTAAAAATTCAAGAAATGTCTTATTCTTATTTAGCTGAACGACTAACAAGAACTCAATTAAAGGAGATGTTCGATTTACAGGATAAAACAAAATTGATTAATTACGTTATTTTTCCATTATTTATTTTGTTAAAAACATTGATTATAGCTTCTATTATTTATATTGGTGCTTTTTTCTATAGTAAAAATGAAATTGCTTTTAAAAATATATGGAGTATTGTTATAAGTGCTGAATTTATTTTTCTTTTAGTCCCAATTTTTAAAATTTTTTGGTTTTATTTTTTTCAAACGAATTATAATCTTGAAGACATTCAATATTTTTATCCTTTATCAGCTATAAACATAACTGGCTATAAAGGCTTAGAACCTTGGTTAATTTATCCGTTGCAAACTTTAAACCTTTTTGAGGCGGCCTATATTATTTATTTAGCGAATCAAATAGGCACTTTAACCAAAACTAATGCAGATACTGGTTTAAAAATTGTTGGTTTTAGTTATGTTCCTGCATTGTTTTTATGGGTTACGGTTATTATGTTTTTTACATTAAATTATTCATAAGCCCCCTAACCCCCAAAGGGGGAAATAAAATCATGAAAAAAATTCTAAAAATAATAATTCCACTAATTTTTATAGGCGTTCTAGGCTATTTTGGGTTTGAAATTTATACCAAAATACAACACAAAAAAGAAGTTGCCGATAACATAAAAACTATCCCAAAGTTTGAATATCAAAATATAAATGGAGTTGGTTTCACAAACGAGAATTTAGAAAAAGACACGCCAACACTTTTTATTTACTTCAATACCGAATGTGAGTTTTGTAACGAGGAAACAAAAATGATAAAAGAAAATATTGAAAAATTTGCAAACGTTCAATTGGTTTTTATTTCGTTTGAAAAACCAAAAATCATTAAGGTTTTTGCTTCCAAATACCAATTGAATAACTACGATAATGTTCATTTTCTGGCAGATACCAAAATTACTTTCGCTACTACTTTTGATGTAAAATCATTACCATGCTTGGTGCTTTATGATAAAAACCAAAGACTTATTGAGAAAATTAAAGGGCAAACAAAAACGGAAACATTGATAAAGAAATTGGCAATTACAAATTAAGTGCTACAAGATTAATTGCATAATGAGATTCCAAAACAAGTTCGGAATGACAAATACTTCAATAATGAATTTAAAACATATCGAGAAAACCCATACGCTACAACTAGATCAATCCGATTGTGGTGTTGCCTGTTTAATAAGTTTAATAAAACTACATGGAGGTACAAATTCTATAGAGAAACTTCGTGAATTGAGTGGGACAACCAAGCAAGGAACATCAATGCTTGGATTGTATCAAGTAGCCAACCAAATTGGTTTTACAGCCGAAGGTTGTGAAGCAGATATAAATGCATTAATTGAACACCAACAACCTGTTATTTTGCATGTTGTGATTGAAAATCAATTGCAACATTATGTAGTTTGTTATGGACTCACCCCAGTCCGCTCCCAAGGAGAGGGAGAAAGAAAGTTTATCATTGGGGATCCTGCTAAAGGTATTTACTATTTAAGTGAACAAGAATTAGACATAATATGGGTTTCTAAAAGTTGTTTGACACTTGAACTTAATGAAAATTTTGTAAAGACTAAAACGGCAAAAAATTCACAACGAAAATGGTTTTTAGAAATTCTAAAAGAGGATTACAAATTACTTTGGATTTCGGTTTTGCTTGGTGTTTTTGTTGCTGGTTTAGGAATGACAATGTCGCTATTTTCTCAAAAACTAATTGATGATATTTTGCCTTCACACAATATAAAAAAATTAGTATCGGGAATAGCTTTGTTAACCATATTGCTTTTAGCAAGAGTTGGAATAGCGGTTTTAAGGGAGTTTTTTTTATTGCAACAATCTAAAGATTTTAATAATAGAATTAACAATCAGTTTTTTTCTGCTTTATTACATTTGCCTAAACCTTTTTTCGATACACGTAAAATCGGCGAATTGGTTGCAAGATTAAATGATACGCAACGGGTGCAACACGTTATAAAACTGTTGGCAAGCAGCCTTGTAATTGATGTTTTAGTATCATTGCTATCATTGATTTTCTTGTTTGGTTATTCGTTGGAATTAGGGTTAATCTCCTTATTGAGTTTGCCGATTTACTTTTACATTATCTACAGAAGCAATAAGAAAATAATCAATTCTCAAAAAGAGGTAATGCAAAGTTATGCTTTCAATGAAAGCAATTATATTAATACCATTCAAGGAATCGCTACTATAAAAAACGACAACAAACAGGAAGTGTTCAACAAGACCAATGAGCATGTTTTTGCTAATTTTCAAGAAAAACTTTTTAGCTTGGGTAAAATTAATATCACGTTATCGTGGCAATCGGGTTTGGCAAGTGTTTTCTTTTTGATTGGAGTTTTGATTTACACTTCTATTCAAGTTTTTAATAAAGACATTAAATTGGGGGAATTGATGGCAATTCTCGGAATTGTAAGTTCGTTAATGCCTTCAATTGCCAATTTAGCATTGATTGCAATTCCAATAAACGAAGCTAAAATTGCTTTCAATAGAATGTACGAATTTGCATCGATTGAAAAAGAAAAAGAAGACGGACAGCCTTTAAATCAGATTGACACTATTACAATTAATAATCTATCTTTTAGATTTGCTGGTAGAAGTGAATTGTTTTCCAATATTAATATTACTATTGAAAAAGGAAAATTTATTGCAATTGTAGGAGAAAGTGGTAGCGGTAAAAGCACTTTGGGACAAATTTTGCAACGCTTTTACAATTTTGAAAAAGGAACTATTATTGTAGATAATGCTCTTCAGTTAAATCAAATAGAATTGAAAAGTTATAGAAATTTACTTGGTGTTATTCCGCAAGAAATCACTATTTTTAATGGAAATGTAATTGATAATATTGTGTTGGGGCAAGTTGAAACACCTGAAAACATTGTTTTGTTTCTGACCGCTTTTGGATTTGATGACTATTTCAATCAATTTCCACAAGGTTTGGCTACCATTTTAGGAGAAGAAGGAATTAATTTGAGCGGTGGTCAACTTCAAATTATTGCTTTAGCAAGGGTTTTATTTAAAAAACCCCAGTTTTTGATTCTTGACGAAGCAACTTCTGCAATGGACAGAAACACAGAAAACTTTACGATGAATTTGCTACAAAAAATTAAACCTACTTGTGCTATTCTCTTCATTTCACATCGATTAAATACCTTGAAAAAATGTGCAGATGTTATTTATATTTTGGATAATAAAACAATTACACATGTTGGGAGTCATCAAGAATTAATGACTTCTAATAATTTTTATAGCGATTATTGGAGGAATTATTAAATCGAAATTCTATTTACTTCAATCTCTTAATTGCGCTATTTTCAATCCAACCTTCGTTACCATCGGTAAGTTGAATTTTGTCCCAATTGTCTAAGCTTTCAATCACATAAACTTTCGTTCCTTCGTGTAGCACAAAAGCATCCGTTGCACCATTTTTAGGTTCGCTTTTTACCGATACAACTTCAGAAAACACAATTGCTGGTTGGTCGTTATTGTATTGATTTTTTTCGAAAATAGCCCCCGCAACACTCACAATTAATAGCAACATTACAAAGAACATTCCAAAGAAAAATAATCTTTTTGAAACGGTAATCTGTGAGAAATAATAACCAACAAAAAATAATAAAAACACTATTGATAATCCCACAGCAATTCCTCCCCAATTATTGTAATGAAAGGTGTTCGTGAAATCTTGAATCAGTTTATTGAAACCTACTTTTTCTACTGTTTTGATGTCGTCAATTTGTAGTTTTTGAGCAAATTTAAGGTTGTTTTGAATTTCAGTATCGGTTGGATTTAACAACAATGCTTTTTCATAATTGTAAATTGCAGGCGCTACTTTATTCAATTTGTAATAGCAATTCCCAATATTAAAATACAATTCTGCTGACTGCTTTTTCATTCTAAAAACGCTTTCATACGCCGTAATGGCTTCTTGATATTTTCCTTTTTGATACAATGCATTCCCATTTTCAAAGCCATTTTGAGCAAAGAAAACTTGCGTTGTAAGTAATAGTATGTATAGTAAGTGCTTCATTTTGTGTTTTTTAAACTGCTATTCTAACTTCTTTTAATTTAAAATTAGTGCCAATTCGTGTAATTCGTGGCTAACTTTTTTATAAAATCTTTGTGCCCCTTGTGCAAACTTTGTGACCTTAGGGGTTAATCAATTTAAACTATCTGCTTTTCTAATTCAGAAATAATCGCCACCGCTTTATCATAATCTTGTTGAATTGCAGCATTTGACGACGGTGCATATCTCGCAAATTCACAGTTTTCTGTTAGATTTATAAACGATGTTATCGCGTCAGGATTGGCTTTTCGTTCCAATAAAATTTCACTTATTTTCTCCTTACTCATCTCAGAAGTTTCAATATTGATTTTGGCTTTCAAGAAATTGTGCATCGCTTTTTCTAATGCAATATAAAACGGCTCTTTGTTTCCAATTTCTTTTTGTGCTTCCGACAAATATTTCTTCGCCAATTTGTTTGATAATTTGATTTTATTTCCAGTAATATCGCCTTCTATGGCTTCTTTTTTCTTCTTGAAAAGTACAATTAAAGGAATACATAAAAACGGTAAAACCGATAAGAAATAAAACAACGTAGATCCATAAAAATCTTTATGTTTCATTGAAGTCAATTCGGTTTTCAATTTGATAAATTTGAATTGTGCCGAATTTAAAATTGCTTTTTTAGTATCGCCAGGCGTTGCAGCAACTGCATTATCAGCTGCATTTGGTCCTTCCAAAACATTGACCATAATTTCAGGGGAAGTGATGGTTTTGTAACTACGAGAACCCAAATCAAAATAGGTAAAAACCATCGGTTTGATTGGATATTTACCTTTATATTGTGGAATTATTGCGTATTTATCAGAGATTTTTCCTGTCATTCCAGAAAGCGGCGTCGAAACTTGTTCGTTGTGAACAGGATCATACATTTCTAAAGCGGTTGGAACGATTGGTTTTGGCAAAGTAAACAATTTCAAATTTCCTGTTCCCGAAACACTCACTTCCAAATCAAGACTTTCTCCCGATTTTATATTTGTTTTTGAAGGGGTAGCTTTAAATTCAAATCGACCAACAGCTCCCGAAAAATTAGCCGGTTTCCCCGATTCTGGAAGTGCTTTCACACTAATTGTTTTTGCTCCCGCAGAAACGCGTTTGTGGTCTTCCACCAAAAGTACTTGCCCAAAAATATTTCTTCTATTAGATGGCAACTGGACATCAACATCTAATGAAAGCGGTTCGATTACTAATTTTCCTGATTTTTGAGGATACAAAACGGTTTTTCGTAGGGTTACAAAACGGTATTTTTCACCGTTGTATTTTCCTTCTTCAGCAACTAATTGTTTGATATCGATATTCTGACTCCAAAAATCATTGTATTTTGGTTTGTTCAATTCCCGCCAATTGGTAATACCAATAGTATAACTGAAATAAATTTTATAAACCACCGTAATTGGTTCGTTTATATATGGATTTGTATTAGATATTTCCGCAACTAAATGCAACGATTCATCTGCCGAAACCTGAGAATCATTCGGGTCACGTGGCTGTTCTACCGCAGCAGTAACTGTAATTTTTAAAGGGGAAGTTTTATAAATCTGCCCTCTAATATCAATGGACGCCTGACGAATTACTAAATTCCCTTTTTGTGTTGGTAATAAAAAATAAGAATACGTTTTATTGAACGAACTTTTCCCATTAACCCACGATTGACTCACTTGCTGACTTGGTCCCGCAATGATTTTAAATCCCTCAAAATTTGGTGGCGTAAAGTTATCGCCATCATCATTCATAGTAAAATCGATGCGAAGTCTTTCGTTTAACCCAAGAGTTTGTTTGCTGACTTTGGCCTCAAACTGTACTTGTGCCAAGAGCCCTTGAAAACTCAATAATAATAGAAAAAAATACTTTTTCATTTTTTGTTTAATCATTTAATCGTTGAGCTGTTTATTTGTTTAATCGTTTAGCTGTTTGTTTTTTTCGGCAATTCCGATTAAACAAATTAACGAATAAACAGTTAAACTAGACTAGACTTTACCAATCTTTCTCTGTTTGTATCGGTTTGCCTTTTATTTTTTTGGCATTTACCTTGTCCTGAATTTTCTTTTCCTCATTGTTCACGGCATCTAACAGATTTTGAACGCGCTCTTTTGGAATTCCCCCTGGTCTTGGTTTTGGTTTTCCATCGTCTTTTCCTTTATTATCTTTTTTATCTTTCTTGTCACCGTCTTTTTTATCGTCCTTTTTCTTATCGTCTTTCTTTTCGTCCTTTTTATCTTTTTTATCGTCTTTCTTTTTATCGTCTTTTTTGTCTTTCTTTTCCTTTTTATCGTCTTTTTTTGGCGGATTGTCTTTTAGCATTTTTTTAGCTAAAGCAAAATTATATCTCGTTTCTTCATCACTTGGATTGTTTCTCAAGGCATTTTTATAGGATTCAACGGCTGCAGAATAATTTTTATCTGCCATATAAATATTTCCAGAATTGTGAAAAGCTTTCTGTTTTTCAGGTCGTTCTGTAGCAATTTTTATGGCTTTTTCATAAGAAAGTAGCGCTTCTGAACCCTGATTTTGTTTGTAAATTGAATTCCCTAAATTATACGATGCAATGGCTTTCTTCGGATTATTAGATTGTGAAATTCGGTATTCTGCTTCTGCAGCCGCATATTTTTTATCTGCAAATTCACTATTCGCTTTAGGCAAATTCATATCTTTTTCTTGAGCGTAAATTGCAAAAGAAAACAACAGAAAACCATGTATAATTAAACTCTTCATTATGCTTTTTCATTAAATAAATTCAACTTTTTCAACCATTTTGTTTTTCTTTCCAAGAAGAAAACATCCAATAACAATAAGAAAAATGAGATTCCTAGAAACCATTGAAATTGCGAATTATAATCGGTAAATTGTTGGGCTTCAAATTCTGTTTTTTCAATATTATCCAAAGCATTTTTTACATATTCTAAAACTTCTTTGGTGTTATTTCCATTAACATAACCACCTTTCGTATTTTTTGAAATTACTTTTAAGCTTTCCTCATTCAATTTCGTAACCACAACTGCATTATTTTGATCGCGTTTAAAACTCAAAACCCGACCATTTTCTTTCAATGGAATTGGGCCGCCTTTTGCAGTTCCAACGCCTATAGTTATGATTTTTAATCCTAATTTACTAGCTTCTTCCGCAGCATCAATTGCGCCTTCAGAATGATCTTCTCCATCAGAAATCAGAATCAATAATTTGCTTGTTTTCTTGTCATCATCAAAATAGGTTGACGACAATTTTATAGCTTCGTCCAATGACGTTCCTTGTGAAGAAACCATCGAAGGATTCATACTTTGCAAAAACATTTTTGCTACACCATAATCGGTTGTGATTGGTAAAACCGGAAATGCGCTTCCTGCATACGCTACAATTCCAATTCGGTCTCCCACCAATTGGTTGATGATTTGAGAAACTATTTGCTTGCTTTTTTCCAATCTACTTGGGGCAACATCCTCGCAAAGCATACTTTTAGAAACGTCAATTGCAAATACAATATCAATTCCTTCGCGTTTTACCGTTTCCGATTTTGTTCCGATTTTTGGGTTCACCAATCCAATTACCAAGAATCCAAAAGCCAAGATTAATACGGTAAACTTTAAAACCGATTTAAATACCGATTTTTCAGGACTTAGTTTTTGAATCATTTCTAAATCCCCAAATTCCCGTTGTTTTTTTCTTTTCCAATATTGATTGAATAGAAATAACAACACCAAAATTGGGACTATTAATAAAAAGGATAAATATTTTTTTTCGTCTAATTCGTACATAAATAATTTTTTAATTCCATTTCTGCCTCCTCATTATATGGAAAACTTGGGATTATATAAAACTTCTGAATAGTGTGTTTCGTAAACCTATTTCAACCAACAATAACAATCCTGCAAAAAGTGCAAAGGATCGGAATTTTTCATCATAATCATAGAATTTTAATTCTTGGATTTCTGTAGTTTCCAACTTGTTAATCTCGTTATAAATGGATTCTAATTTCTGATTACTGTTCGCTCTAAAATATTTTCCGCCTGTGTTTTTGGCAATGGAACGCAACAAACTTTCATCAATTTCTACTTTCATCATTCTAAATAAAAACTGTCCGTTTGGCGCTATTGCATAAGGAAAATCCGCCATTCCATTCGATCCAATTCCAATGGTGTACACTTTAATTCCGTATTGTTGTGCAATATCAGAAGCTGTTTGTGGCTCAATAAATCCTGCATTGTTCACACCGTCAGTCATTAGAATAACAATTTTACTTTTGGCTTTACTGTCTTTTAATCTGTTGATTGCCGTGGTCAATCCCATTCCAATTCCTGTTCCGTCTTGAAGTACATTGTCATATTTTATACTTCTAATGGCATCTAAAACAACGGCTTTATCACTCGTTACTGGCGATTTTGTATACGCTTCAGAAGCGTAAACTACCAATCCAATTCGGTCGTTTGGTCTTGCTTTTACAAAATTTTCGGCAACATCTTTCAACGCTTCCATTCGGTTTGGCTTTAAATCTTTTGCCAACATACTTCCAGAAACATCCACAGACATTACAATATCAATTCCTTTTGTGGTTTTAGTTTTGCTGCTTACATCAACCGTTCTTGGTCGTGCCATTGCAATTATTAATGAGCTTAACGCCAATAATCTAAAGACAAATAACATCGGTTTCATTTTTGCTAAAAACGATTTCGAAGTTTTGAATCCTTGCAAAGAACTGATCTTTAAAGTTGCGGTTTGCTCATTTCTTTTCCAAATTTGCCAACCAATTACCATTGGAATCAAAAGGAAAAGCCAGAAAAATTCAGGGTTTAAAAAAGTCACTTTATTCATTTTTTTCGTCTTTTTTAAATTCAACAGAATTGATTACCCGTTCCGAAATTTGTTCAGCATATTTATCGCCTTCTTCGTGGAAAATTATCACCTGTTGGTAGCCGCCGTCTTCTTTGAATAGGATTACTTCATAATATAACTTTACGCTGCTTTTTAAAACAGGGTCTAAAAAAACCATTGTTCCAAAACCTTTCAAGCCCGACACTCCCATTTTTGTTTGAAATTCATCTTGTTTCAAAACCACATTTTGTCCGCCAAAACTATCAATTGTTCCTTCTAAACCTTTTTGCAAGTCATAATCAATTTCTTGTTTTGGTTTTGCAGTTACCAATGCGATACAGAAATTGCGCTGTAAACTTCCGTAAGTAAACACACTCGCATCTTTCAATAGTGCAATTACTTGCTTCGGAAATTGAGTTTTGTCATCAATTCTTGTCAATACTTTTGGGGTTTCAATATATACTTTAGAAATTCCATATTCGCTTGAAACCCATTTTCCTTCAACCAATTCTTTTGTTGGACGACCAATTATAGAGTCTTTTACGTAATCGAAACCTTTGGTCATTACAAAGAAAATAAACAATCCTAAAAGCGCTCCAACTACAAATCCAATTATGGTTAAAATTCGCGTTCTTTTTTGTTTTTTTAGCTTTTGTAAACGACGCATTTCGTCCCATTCGCTAGTATCTTCTTCAATTTCAATTTCTATTGGTATGGATTTATCCAATGTTAAAATTGCTTTTTCAATCTTATTTTGGTCTTCTGCAATTTCATAATCCAATGGTTTTGATTTTGCAAATTTCACTAAATCGGCTTGTTTTAATACGCGTTCTAAATTTTCTAACGTTTCTGCCGAAAGCGTCATTTTCTTTTTGATAGAAGCCACCCGAAGTGCCAAAATTAATTCCGATGTGGTGCTTTCCATTGCTGGAATTTCAATAGCTTCTTCAATATAATTTCTCGCAATATCGGTCAATTCGCTATAATATTCTTTTACAGCTCCTTTTTGCCAAAGCTCTTTTTTCTCTAATGTTTTTAATAAAATTGTGGCTCTTTCAATTGGGGATTTCAATTCTTCTACTTCTTCAACTTTCTTCTTCTGGTATTTTTTTATCAACCAATAAATTAAAGCGCCAATTCCTATAACTAATAAAATAATAAGCAAATATTGCCAGAAATAACTCAATTCATACGGCACTTCAACGATGGGTTTGATGTCGAATAATTTCTGTTTTAAGGTGTCCACTTGCACATTGTAAACCTCAACCAAAAGCGAATCTGTAGCAAATGCTTTGTTGTTTATCAGAACTTTCAAACTCGGAATTACATATTTTCCAGAGTCAAATTGGGTAACACCATATTTTTTTATAAGTTCATATCGGTCGCCGAGTTTTATTGTATCTATAATATAGGAACGAATAACTTCCATTTTCCCAAAGTTTTTAGACGTTGGAAAAACCACTTTCGACAAAGTATCAACATTGGTTTTTAGTGTCAAATTAAACTGTGCACCAATTTTATTTCGGGTGACATCAATTTTAGTTTCCACTTGCTTTTGAGCAAATAGGGAAGCCGAAATTAGAAAGAATAGAATGTAATATTTGATTTTCATTGCTTTTATCGCGACTTAAAATAACTTAATAATTTGGTTACATAACTTTCATCAACTCTTGTGTTTACAACACCTGAACCCGATTTTCTAAAAGTTTCTGTAAAATAATCTACTTTACTGCGGTATTCTTTTTCATATTCCAATCGAACTGATTTGGAACCCGTATTTACCACTTGTGTTTCACCAGTTTCAGCGTCAACCATTGAAACCATTCCAAGATTTGGCATTTTTTCTTCTCGAATATCAAATACTCGAATCCCTGTAATATCGTGTTTCTTGGAAGCGATTTTCAATGTATTTTCATATTCATCTGACATAAAATCAGAAATCATAAATACAATTGCTTTCTTTTTTTGGGTTCCCGATAAAAACTTTAAGGCTTGCGAAATATCGGTTTTATTGCTTTTTGGATGAAATTCAATTAACTCTCGGATGATTCTCAAAACGTGAGATTTTCCTTTTTTTGGTGGAATATACAATTCAATTTGGTCAGAAAACAAAATCAAACCAATCTTATCATTATTTTGAGTTGCCGAAAAAGCCATTGTTGCGGCAATTTCTGTCACGATATCCTTCTTGAATTGGCTTTTAGAACCAAAACTTTCCGAACCCGAAATATCAACCATCAATATCATTGTTAATTCTCGTTCTTCTTCAAAAACCTTAACGTGTGCTTCATTATATCGCGCCGTTACATTCCAATCAATTGCACGAATATCATCGCCATATTGGTATTGTCTCACTTCCGAAAATGTCATTCCACGCCCTTTAAAAGACGTGTGGTATTCGCCCGAAAAGATATGATCGCTCAATCTTCGGGTTTTGATTTCTATTTTTCGAACTTTTTTGAGTAAGTCTTTTGTATCCATTTATGAAAGTGTTCAGTGTTCCAGTTTTTAGTATTCAGTTCTTTACTGACCACTTATATACTGACCACTGCTATCTGATTTAAGGTACTTCAATTTCATTTACAATTTTGTTGATGATGTCAACAGAAGTAATGTTTTCGGCTTCCGCTTCATAGGTGATACCAATTCTGTGACGCAAAACATCGTGAACTACTGCACGAACATCCTCAGGAATTACATAACCACGGCGTTTTATAAAAGCATAACATTTGGCTGCATTTGCCAAATTAATACTTCCACGTGGCGACGCACCAAAACTGATTAATGGTTTTAAATCTGCCAATTTGTATTGCTCTGGAAAACGAGTTGCAAAAATGATATCAAGAATATATTTTTCTATTTTTTCATCCATATAAACCTCACGAACCGCTTCTTGTGCTCGCAAAATTTGTTCTACGGAAACTACCGCATTTACTTTTTCGTAAGCGCCTTTCAAGTTTTGACGAATTACCAGTCTTTCGTCTTCCATTTTTGGATAATCGATAACGGTTTTCAACATAAAACGATCGACTTGTGCTTCTGGAAGTTGGTACGTTCCTTCTTGTTCAATTGGATTTTGAGTTGCCAATACTAAAAACGGTCTTTCTAATTTGAAAGTAGTATCTCCAATGGTTACTTGTTTTTCCTGCATCGCTTCCAATAATGCGGATTGCACTTTTGCTGGCGCACGATTGATTTCATCTGCTAAAACGAAATTAGCGAAAATCGGTCCTTTTTTAATAGAAAACTCATTTTGCTTGATGTTGTAAATCATTGTTCCCACAACGTCGGCAGGCAATAAATCAGGGGTAAACTGAATTCTGCTGAACGATCCGTGAACGGCTTGCGATAAAGTGTTTATCGCTAAAGTCTTTGCCAAACCTGGAACCCCTTCTAATAAAATGTGTCCTTGTCCCAAAAGGCCAATCAATAATCTTTCAATCATGTGCTTTTGACCCACAATTACTTTGTTCATTTCCATGGTGAGAAGGTCTATAAAAGCGCTCTCTCTTTCAATTTTTTCATTAATTGCTCTGATGTCTAAAGTCGAAGTATTTTCTTCCATTTTACTAATTTTATTACTGTGAATTTTAACATTTAAATTTGAGAGTGCAAATTGAATTTTTTTTTAAAGGTACGATGTTAAAAAATGGTTAAAACTTCTATAAAACAAATGCTTTTAAGGTTGAATTGTGATTTTGTTTTTATAATTTTAAGAACTTTAACGAAATACCTTTACTACTTTTACATATTAATTTCTAATAAAAACATAAAATATTGAATAAAAACACCTTATCGCCCATTATTGCGGGCACGATGAATTGGGGAGTTTGGGATAAAAATCTCAGTACTTCAGAAATGGATAGTATGATTCAAATTTGTTTAGAAAACAAGATTACTACTTTTGACCATGCGGATATTTACGGTGGATATACTACGGAAGCGGGATTCGGAAAAGCATTTGCTTCAAGCAAAATAAAACGAGAAATTCTTCAATTTGTTTCAAAATGTGGCATTCAGCATATTTCAGAAAACAGACCAAACAAAATCAAGCATTATGATTATTCGAAGGAATACATCATTTGGTCGGTTGAAAATTCACTAAAAAACTTGCAAACAGATTATTTAGACGTGCTTTTATTGCACCGCCCAAGTCCTTTAATGCAAGCCGATGAAATTGCAGAAGCCGTTACTAAATTAAAAACAGAAGGTAAAATACTTGATTTTGGACTTTCTAATTTTACGGCTTCGCAAACGGAATTAATTCGTCAGAAAACGGAAATTAGTTACAATCAGGTGCAATTTTCGGCAACGAATTTTGAGCCAATGGTGGATGGAAGTTTCGATTATATGCAAATTCACAACATTCAACCGATGTCTTGGAATCCGTTAGGAACGGTTTTTAGAGAAGACAATGAGCAAACCCGGCGTATGAAAAAATTATTGGCAACATTGGTTTCTAAATACCATTTTGGGTCGGATACGATTTTGCTTTCTTGGATTTTGCAACATCCGGCTCGTGTAATTCCAATTGCGGGAACGGTGAATATTGCCAGAATTCAATCGCTGATGAAAGCCACCGAATTGCAACTTGAAAAAGAAGATTGGTTTGCTATTTGGACAGAAAGTATGGGTCAAAAAGTCCCTTAAATTGTATTAGAAATAACGAAAATAAAATAATTTATCATTGAATAAAACAGCATTAATTACAGGAGCAACAAGCGGAATTGGAAGAGCAACCGCAAGAATATTGGCAAAAAATAATTATAAAATAGTGTTGTGTGGACGTCGAGAAGATCGGATTTTGGAACTTCAAAAAGAACTATTAGAATATACAGAAGTGCACACTTTATTGTTTGATGTTCGGCACAAAAAAGCGGTTTTTGACAGCATTGCCTCGCTTCCAGAATCGTTTTCTACCATTGATGTTTTAATCAATAATGCAGGAAATGCACATGGATTAGATCCAATTCAAACGGGCGATTTAGACGATTGGGACGCAATGATTGACATCAATTTGAAAGGACTGTTGTATGTTTCCCGAGCGATAATTCCACAAATGGTAGCACGAGAATCAGGTCATATTATCAATATTGGTTCTACAGCTGCCAAGGAAGTGTATCCAAACGGGAACGTATATTGCGCTACAAAACATGCGGTTGACTCGCTAAATCAAGCGATGCGAATCGATTTGAATCCGTATGGTATTCGCGTAGGCGCTATTCATCCGGGAATGGTTGACACCGAATTTAGCACCGTTCGTTTCAAAGGAGATGCAGAGAGAGCAGCAAAAGTTTACGTAGGTTTTTCACCTTTACAAGCGGAAGATTTAGCCGATATTATTCATTTTGTAGTTTCAAGACCGTATCATGTGAATATTGCGGATTTGGTTGTAATGCCCACGGCGCAAGCAATGGTTGGGATTGTGAAGAGGAATTAATAAATGAGAACGAAATGATTAACAAGCGACTTCTTATTAAAAATCTACTGGCTCATCACGATGAGTCAAGTTTTTATGATAAAAAGAGGCAGTTGAATTTGCATACTCGTGAAGGAAAAGCCAAGTTTTTGAAGCACATTTGCGCCTTGTCCAATTCAAATCCGTCTAATAATTCCTATATTGTTGTTGGTGTTGAAGATCACGATAATGAAATTGTGGGCGATGATTTTTTTGACGACAGTCGCATTCAAAATTTGGTAAATGCCTATTTGGAAAACCCTCCAAAAATTCAATATGAAAACGTGCCTTTTCCCAATTTACCGAAAGACAAAGTGATAGGATTGGTAACCATAAAACCCAAAAAGAGAACTTCATTTTTCAAAAAAGGCATTCATACCATTCCGATTAATAGCATTTACATTAGGCGCGGAAGCAACACCATTCCTATTGAAGGCGAGGTAGAAAAAAATTATCAGAATTCCGAAACGGTTCATGGAATAGAAAATAATTCTCGAAACAGCATCGAATATACGTTGGACGGCGTGATTGCATTTATGAATTTAAGTCATAAAGACATTTCTCCAAAGTATAAAGTTTTCAAGGAATTATTCGTGATTTGTTGGGCGGGGAATTACAAAAAAGTAGGGGGCAATATTTTCCTTTCCAGAGTGGATATCGCATTGATCAACGAGCAAATAAAATTGTTTTATTCGGCGCAAGATGTAGTAACAATAAGCTATGACGACACCACATTTACCATTACAGAATATGTTCCTTTAGGGCTGAACGATACAACAAGTTATTATCCTTTAGAAAAACAAACCTTGCATTTTTTTGATAATGGGTATTATAAAATTGAGCGAGAAATGCTTTTTGAACCACCAGAATTTGATAAAAAAACACTTTTTCATGTTTACAATTCTAACCTTTCTTTGTTAAAAAAATTAGAAAGTAACATAAAATTAACTGCTAATGAGTTTAAAGATTTAGAAAATCTACCTTCCACATTTATGATTTGTTATCTAAACGGATTTGAGGAAGCGAAGCAGAAATTAATAGATGCCAAACTACTTTTAAAATCATTTGGCGCTATTTATTTGTCCTTCAAAGAATCGTTACGCATATTGCGAAAGATGAAATATGATGTACAATAAAAGGATTTTATTTTTCGAAAAATAAATTAGGATAATCTGAAATAATTCCGTCTACACCCATTTTTGTAAGGTTATTAATGCTTTTTAGGTCATTTACTGTCCAAGGAATCAATTTTACCCCTTTAGATTTGCATTCTTTTACTAATTTAGGGGTTACTAAATTTTGAGCTGGACTGTAAATTGTTGGAACAAATCCTAAATCTTCAATTTGTTTAAAGAATTCTCTTTTATCGAAATCTTCAACAAGCAAAGCTGTTTTTATTTCAGGGTGATTTTGATGTAAATAATGTAAAGTTCGTATGTCGAACGACTGAATAATTACTCTATTCTCGATCTTTTTTTCTAAAATTACACGCATCATTAAATCAACAAATTTTTTGGGTTCAGGATGAAAGATACCGTCCGTTTGAGGAGTTGTTTTAGTTTCTATATTATAATAAAGAACGGGCTTGCGATTTTCTTTTGCATAAATTTCTACCGAATCAATCACCTCTGAAAGCAATGGTTTGTGTGCTTTCATTTTAGATTGGTTTGGAAATCTAGGGTGTGTTTTTAAACCAACATCATATTTTATTACTTCTGAATAGGGCATTTTATAAATGTTTAACTCTTTTTCATTCGATTCCAAGACCCATTCGCCATTTGGCAAAGTGATTATTTCATGGTTAAAAAAGGGCTCATGACTTACCAAAACTTTATTGTCGTTTGTAATAACAAGATCCATTTCTAAAGTATTAACCCCTAAATCAACTGCTTTTATAAAGGCAGGAATAGTGTTTTCTGGCATTAAACCCCGACAACCTCGATGTCCTTGCTTGTCAATCGTGTTTTTAGCTTTTTTTAATTGAGATAAATTACTGCATGAAAAACAAATTATTAAACCTATTAGCATAATACAAATGGTATTAGTTTTCATAAATGACGCTTATTAATTGATAAGCTTATAAAATTAATAATTTTAGAGGAACTAATTTGAATGAAATGCAAATTAATTTCTAACAAATTTAAGGGGCTAATTGTAGTATTCTAATTTACAACATCCTTTTTCAGTAAACTTTAAGCAATAATAACTTTCATTACTTTTTTGCAAAACCTTTTATGTTCATCTAAATTATTTATTGTCAGCCCTTTTTAAACAATATTTGTCAATTTTCACTTAATTTTACACTTTTATAAATTGATTATACTAAATGAGAACATTTGTAATAGGTGACATTCACGGCGGTTTGAGAGCCCTGAATCAAGTTTTAGAAAAGTCCAATGTTACCCAAAATGACACCTTAATTTTCCTAGGGGATTATGTAGATGGCTGGAGTGAATCGCCACAGGTTATCGATTTTTTAATTGGCTTGAGCCAAAAGCAAATGTGTATTTTTATTAGAGGAAATCACGATGAATTATTGCTAAATTGGTTGCAATCCAACCGTGACAATCCGTTGTGGTTCGAGCATGGGGGACAAGCCACCGTTTTGGCTTATGCCAATGTTGTCGAGACTACTAAACAAAAACACATCGAATTTTTAAAGAATTTAGACAATTATTATCTGGATTCAAGCAACCGATTGTTTGTTCATGCTGGATTTACGAATTTGAACGGTGTAAACCATGAATATTTTCCAAAAATGTTTTATTGGGAACGAACGCTATGGGAAATGGCAGTTTCATTGGATAAATCGATGAGTTCAGAAGATGTTTTGTATCCAAAAAGGCTAAAACTGTATAAAGAAATTTATATTGGTCATACACCCGTTACAAGAATCGACAAAACCACCCCTGTTCAAATGGCTAACGTATGGAATATTGACACAGGAGCGGCGTTTTTAGGGCCGTTAACAATTTTAGATATTGACACAAAAGAATATTGGCAAAGTGATGCTTTGCCACTATTATATCCTGAGGAAAAAGGTAGAAATTAAGTATTTTAATAAATAAAACCGGAAAGATATTAATTACAAATCAAATTTTATTCCTTGTGCCAATGGCAAACTTGTAGTATAATTGATAGTATTGGTTTGTCTTCTCATATATACTTTCCAAGCATCAGAACCAGATTCTCTTCCGCCACCAGTTTCTTTTTCGCCACCAAAAGCGCCTCCAATTTCTGCTCCTGAAGTACCGATGTTTACGTTTGCAATTCCACAATCGGAACCGGCAACAGAAAGAAAAAGTTCGGCTTCACGCAAATTATTAGTCATAATTGCAGAGGATAATCCTTGTGCTACTCCGTTTTGAATTGCAATAGCATCATGAACATCGCCAGAATATTTCAATAAATATAAAACGGGTGCAAAAGTTTCGTGTTGTACAATTTCGAATGAATTTTTGGCTTCGGCAATTGCCGGTTTTACGTAGCAGCCACTTTCATAACCTTCGCCAGATAGTACGTCGCCTTCAACAAGGATTTTACCTCCTTCGGCAACCACTTTTTCCAAAGCATTTTTGTACATTTCAACTGCTAAAGTATCAATTAAGGGTCCAACGTGATTGTTTTGATCCAATGGATTTCCAATTCTCAATTGCTTGTATGCAGAAACGATTGCTTCTGTTACTTTATCATAAATACTTTCGTGAATAATCAATCGGCGGGTAGAAGTACAGCGTTGTCCTGCGGTTCCAACAGCGCCAAAAACAGCACCGATTACGGTCATTTTAATATCGGCATCTGGCGTAACGATAATAGCATTGTTTCCTCCTAATTCTAATAATGATTTTCCAAGTCGACCCGCAACAGCTTGAGCCACAATTTTTCCCATTCGTGTAGATCCTGTTGCAGAAATTAAGGGAACCCGACGATCATTAGTCATCATTTCTCCCACTTTATAATCTCCGTTTATCAAACAAGAAATTCCTTCTGGAAGGTTGTTTTCTTTGATAACTTCTGCAATAATATTCTGACAAGCAATTCCGCAAAGTGGTGTTTTTTCAGAAGGTTTCCAAACACAAACATCTCCACAAATCCAAGCCAAAGCAGTATTCCATGCCCAAACTGCAACGGGAAAATTGAATGCAGAAATAATTCCGACAATTCCCATTGGATGATATTGTTCGTACATTCTGTGTCCTGGACGTTCAGAATGCATTGTTAAACCGTGCAATTGACGAGAAAGTCCCACGGCGAAATCGCAAATGTCAATCATTTCTTGAACTTCTCCATAGCCTTCTTGTAGTGATTTTCCCATTTCATAGGAAACCAATTTACCAAGAGCTTCTTTGTTTTTTCTTAATTTATCTCCAAACTGTCGCACAATTTCTCCTCGCTGAGGTGCTGGCATCAATTTGAATGTTTGAAACGCAGCTGTTGCTGCCTGTATTACTTTTTCATAATCTTCAGCAGAAGTACTTTTTACAGCGCCAATTAATTGTCCGTCAACGGGGGAATAGCTTTCTAAAGTTGCTCCGTTTGAAAAATTATTTATTCCTGTTGAAGTACCTTCGTTTATTGCTTTTAAACCTAATTGTGCTAGCGCTTCTTTCATTCCGAATTGATTTGCAATTGTTATCATTGTAACTATTTGGTTAAGAATTGTTATATTATTTTACAAAAATACGTTATTTAATAAAATAAAAAAGGGTTTTAGCGCGAACTAAAACCCTTTCTACAAAATAAAATAAATAATTATTTCATCAACCCTAATTGTTTTAGGAAAGACATGTTGTCCATAAAGTCTCTTTCTTCAACGATTTTTCCGTTAACCATTCTTGCAATAGTACATCCTTCAATGTCAATCGTTTTTCCAGTTGCAGGAATTCCCATGAAATCACCTGTGTGCGTTCCTTTAAATTGCCAGTATTTTGTTACTTTGTCTCCACTAGCATACATATCTTTCACAATGAATTTTCTGTTTGAGAATCCAGTTACAAAATTAGCATAATAAGCTTTTGCACCTGCTATTCCTTTAATTTCAGGCACTGTATGTAAAACGATTTCTGGTGCGTAAGCAGTGTCTAACACATTTACTTTACCTTCATTTACAACTAATTCCCATGTTTTAGAATAGGAATCGATATTTGCTTGAGCAATTTTCTCTCTTTCGGCACTTTCATTTTTACATCCAACAAATAACGTACTTGTTAGGGCAATAAAGGCAATTGTTTTTTTCATAATATAGAATGATTAAAATTTTGGATAATTATTTTAATAAGTTCAAAATTGGTGCAGAATCATATATGTCCCATTCTTCAACAATTTTTCCGTCTTTGATTGCGAAAATCATATTGTAATTAATCACAACTGATTTATCTCCTTTAGAAAAAGTGGCGCCATAATAGGTAAATACGTAATTTTTAACACCTGTTTTTTCATCTGGTTTATCATTAATATTTTCCCAAACAAGAGGCTTTTTACCTAAGGAAATTTTCAATCCTTGCGCTTTTAAATCTTCTAAAATTTTAATGTTTTCTTCAATAGTGATATCATTCATATTATCATGAATAACTGCATTTGGTGCAAAACTCGCTTTGAAATTAGGGAAGTCAGAATTTTCAGCCATTGCGGTCACTTTTTTAACCATTTCAATGTTGGCTGATTTACCAACCACTATTCCAACTTGATCTGTGTTTTTAGCTTCCACAGTTGAAGCAGCATCTTCTTTTTTACAAGAGATAAATAGCAAGGCTGCTATCGCAATAACTACAATTGATTTTTTCATTTTGTTAAGGTTTTATTGTTTAATAGAAACCAAATTTAATTTATTAATTGCAAACCGCAAACAATTTGCAATATTTTGTTAAAATTTCTTTTTAGCGCTTTTGCTTTTATTATTTTTGTAAAACTGTTTTAGACAATTAATTCTTAGTCAAAAAGAAATGGTCTTTTACCAATTTAGAGTATAATAATCGGACAATTTTAAAAAATGAATAACAATAATTACAGATCTACTTGCGCTATAGCGATGACTGTAGATTTATTTGGCGACAAATGGTCCTTACTGATTTTAAGAGATATGTTATTACATAAAAAAGCAACTTTTAAGGAGTTTTCAAATTCGAAAGAAAAAATAGCAACTAATATTCTTACTTCTCGTTTGGTTCATTTAATAGAATTTGGTTATGTTGCTAAATTAAATCCAAAAGGGACCAAAAAAAGTGCCATGTTTATAGCTACCAGAAAAGGAATTTGTATTCTGCCGCTATTAGTTGAGCTATACATGATTTCAATTGATACTTTGACAGATGATGAATTAAATGAATCGCAGCTTTCTATTAAGGCAGAAATCTTTAAGGATAGAGAGTTGTTTATTAGTAGTAGAAGAGAAAAATATTTAGAATTTGCAAATGAGATTCAAAGCGCTACAATTGAAAATCAAAAAATTGCTTTGCAGAATCAAGATTAAAAAAAACACTATAATAAAAAAGAGCAACTATTTACAGTTGCTCTTTTTGATTGAATTAATTATTGATGATAGTATTACTTGGCATCATCGTTCCACATTTCTCTAACGGTTACGAATTTTCCATTTACTTTCTTCCAAATAGTAATGTATTTTCCTGTGCTTTTTACTTTTCCTGATGCATCTTTTCGAATTGTTTTTCCAACTTCGGTAACGGTGTTTTCATCGCCAAAAACATCAGAAGTTTCGCTAATATTTGTTTCTCCTTTTTTAGCTTTAGTTCTTTTTTCTTCCATGTCTTTTAGAATTGCTGCTTTTCCAGTAATAATTGTTTCGTTATTAGGAAGTCGTAGTGCATCATCAGCATAAAGGGTTATCAAGTTATTAAAATCACCAGCATTGTAATAGGCGTCCCAGCTTTTTTCTAATGCTATAATTTCTACTTTAATGGCTGCCATTTTTTCTTCTTTAGAAACATGTTTTACATCTTTCCCAAAGCTATTAACGCTTGTTATTTTTCCGTCTAAACTATAAGAATATTGAAGAAATTGATCTCTATTCCCCATAGTCCCATCTTTCATTTCCCACTTTACTGTTGCACTAACCATTATTCCAGAAACTGGGTCTGTATCAGAAATTTTAAAAGGTAAAATTCCGTTAATTTTCAAGTTTACGGATTTTGTATTATCAAAATATTTGATCCAATTTTTATTTGATATTTTTTCAAACTTTCCATTGGAATGATAGTATTTTAAAGAATCTGCAAAAAACTTAGAATAAGCCTCGCCATCCATTTTGTTGAAAGCAACCGCCATTTTTTCTATTGTTTCAACCTCACCTCTATTTGAAAATGTAAATGTGGCAGTACTGTCTTTCATAAAAAATTTACCGCCCTCTGATAAGCCAAATTCATTTGTTTTAGGAACATTTTGAAATTGCAAAAAGTCGCTTATTTTTCCAGCTTTGTTGATGGTAAAAATTTCAAACAAATATAATTTTTGTTTAGACCCATTTTTCCATTCTCGATCTTCTTGTGAGATTGAAAAAACAAGATCTTCATTTGACCCTTTAATTTTAAGCGGAAACATTGCAAAGGGTTGTTGATTTAATGATTTCATTGACTTGTGCCAATTGTTACTGAAATCTCCTGTTTCTTTAATCATTTTATCCGAGTAAAAAGACAAATCTTTCTTAGCATCGTTAGAATTGTATGCTTTCATGCTTTCTAAAACCACATTCATAGCTTTGTCGCTACCAAGAATATAGGTTTTACCTTTGTCTTTTCCTTCTTGAAATATTTTACCCGCAGACGTAGTATTTTGAGCAATTGCAAAACTTGAAAATGTCAAAAGGATAAATGCTGAAATATTTTTGATTGTTACTTTCATTTTGATTGTTTTTTAAATTAAAATTATTTGCTAGTTAAGTAATTCATTAATCCTGTGAAATCGCCATAACCTTGTTGGTAAAGAATTTTTCCATCAGCATCAAAATCATAGGATTCATACATTTTTAATCTACCTGATTTGGCTTCGGTAGAATCTGTTTTTTCGGTACTAATTTCCCAAGTAGAATAAATACGAACAGATCCATCAACTTCTTTTGTTAGCGAATTTACTCCTGGTAAAAAAACAGGTACGGAATCTAACAATTTAAAATTAAAATTTTTCAAAGCTTTACTGTCTCCGATTTTAAATTGATCTAATGAAAGGGTGTCTTTGGCGCCGAACCAAGTATTCAATGATTTGAAATCTTTTGAAAAAGACGAATAATCTACTTTTTCGGCTTGAACACCTTCAAAATAAGTTAAAACAGTTTTAGAATTTTTCTCGAATGCTTGATTGGCAGTCGAATCGCTTTTTGGTTTACAAGACGCAAATAAAAGAGATACAAATAATACAGAATAAATTAATTTCATAATAGAGGGTTTTAAATTAAAATTATTTTTATCAAATGTAAACAATTACTTGTATTAAACAAGTAATTGTTTAATTATTTGTTTGTTAAGAAATTTTTAAGTTAAAAAGGGAAACGGATAAAAATAATTAATGGAAGTTCAGAAAATAAATACGAAAGTAAAAGTATAGATATTATTTTAACCTGTAAAAACAAAAAAAGCTTCTACATTTCTGTAAAGGCCTTCTCTTGATTGTTCTCCTCTTGGAGAAAATTACAATTTTAATGCGATGATTATTTACTCAATTATAAGAAAATCAAGGACATAGATACTATTAATTTTATTTTTAATATATTTACAATTAAATAAATTAAACAAAATAATTATGAAAAAAATTACACTCCTAATTATTTCGGTATTTTTATCCGTTCAAACGATCAAAGCACAAGTTGTATTAGATACAAACTTAATTACCATTAAATGGACGGGCACAACACTTCCTAGTCCCTACTTTATTCAAGCAAACCCAAGAGGGACAGGGACGGAATGGTTTGCCATTGTAGATAATACAACTAAAAGTAATATAACTAATTATGCTAAAAATATTCCTTCTGGCATAACTTATTTTACACCTCCGAGCAGTACAGCACCAATTCCTTTTGATAATATTGTAACGACTCTTGTAACTGCTACGAACAATTTGTTTAACCAAGCGGTAACTTTCAACCAACCTATTGGGTCTTGGGACGTGACTAATGTAACCGATATGAGTTCTATGTTTGAAAATGCGAATGCCTTTAATCAATCTATTAGTTCTTGGAATGTTGGTAATGTGACTAATATGTTTAGACTATTTTTTAACACTTTTGACTTTAACCAAAATATTGGCTCTTGGGATGTGAGTGATGTGACTAACATGGCTTATCTGTTTTTTTACGCTTCCTCTTTTAATCAACCTGTTGGGTCTTGGAATGTGAATAATGGGTCTAACATGTCTTATATGTTTTACGGCGCTTCCTCTTTCAACCAACCTATCGGATCATGGAATGTGAGTAGTGTAATTAATATGGCTAATATGTTTAAAAGCGCCCCCGTCTTTAACCAACCTATTGACTCTTGGAATGTAAGTAGTGTTACCGATATGAACAGCATGTTTTCTGGAGCGTCTTCTTTTAACCAACCTATTGGTTCTTGGAATGTGAGTAGTGTTACCGATATGAACAGTATGTTTTATGTTGCAACGAGTTTTAACCAAAACATTAGTGCTTGGAATGTGAGTAATGTGACTAATATGTCTAATATGTTTAGTTCTGCAATTAATTTTAACCTACCTATTGGTTCTTGGAATGTTGGGAATGTGACTAATATGTCTGGTATGTTTAATGCCGCTACCGCCTTTAACCAACCTATTGATTCTTGGAATGTGAGTAGTGTTACCGATATGAGTTATATGTTTAAAAGCGACCCCGCCTTTAACCAACCTATCGGGTCATGGAATGTGAGTAGTGTCACCAATATGTCTAATATGTTTAAAAGCGCTACCGCCTTTAACCAACCTATTGACTCTTGGAATGTGAGTAGTGTAACCAATATGGATTCTATGTTTTTTGGGGCTTCCTCTTTTAACCAACCTATTGGGTCTTGGGATGTTGGTAATGTGACTAATATGTTGTCTATGTTTACAGGAGTACAACTTTCTGTAGTAAACTATGATACGTTACTAATAGGTTGGTCAACAATAATAGCACCAAGTGAGAATCCTTTAGAACCAAATGTTGTTTTTTCAGGAGGCAATTCTTATTATTGTAATGGCGAACCAGCAAGGACTTCTATACTTAATACCTATAGCTGGACTATAACAGATGCAGGGCTAGCGGTTAATTGTAGTGATTTAGCCACGGAAGTCTTTGATAAAAGTAGTGTAAGTTTATATCCTAACCCTACTTCAAGTTTGTTAAATACAATGATTGAACCTAGTATCGTTAATCAACCTTATACAATAATTGATAATCTAGGAAGAGTTGTTTTAAATGGAAAACTTAATGAAGGCAACACATCTATTAGCGTTGAACAATTATCTGAAGGTATTTATTATTTAAAGGTATCAGATAGAACCGCAACTAAGTTTATTAAAGAATAAACTCTTTTATTTCTCATAAAATACAAAAAAACCCGACACTTTCGTATCGGGTTTTCAATTTGCTCCCCCTATTGGAGAAAGTTACAGTTTTGACTCAATGATTGACTATTCAATTCTCTTAAAATCGAAGACATAGATTTTAATTTATAAATTATATATCAGAAAACAAAGACGTTTAAAGAAACATAATTCTGCTAATTAAGATTTTTTTATCTTAAATTATGTGAAAGTCTTGTCTGGTTTTTGGAGTTCAGCATACTTTTTGGAAAGGTACTATTACGACTTTGCGAATAGGATTAGAGGTTGGATATCGAGTTCATCGGCTTTCCTAACTGCCTGTATATATTGCCTTCTTGCATCAGTGGAATGAACTAAATTGGCACTGCCCCAAGTAAAAAAATTATCGTGGTATAATTTTTCCATTATTAAATCTGCAATCAATCGAGAATGTCTACCGTTTCCATTAGCGAAACAATGGATGCTTACCAAACGATGTTTGAATCGAATCGCTAATTCTTGTGGTTCATAGGTTTCATATTTTGTCCAATAAAGGACATCGTCCAGCAATTGCTTTAAATGAACAGAAATAAGATAACTTTTTATGCCAATATTCTTTTCGGAACTTCTAAACTCACCTGCCCATTTCCATACTTCGCCATACATTTTTTTATGTAAAGTTTTAATAAACTGCTCTGAAAATAACTGCTCCGTTTTAATTTTCTTACCAAAAGTCCACTGAATCGCTTTTTCAATATTGAGTTGTTCAAATTCGTCTAACTCTTCACGAGTAGTTATGGATGAAATGCGCAAACCCTCTTTTTCCTCTTCACTTAAGGGTGTTTGTCCGTCTATGTATTCAATATTTAATCCCATAAATATTTTGGCATTTCATATTTAATTTCAGCCGTTTTTTGAGTGATAGCTTTTTCTATTCGCGATACCGAATTTTGTTGGTCTTCTAAAGTCATTGTATTATTGGTTCGCATAACTATTTCTGTGGCTACAATTTTTGCTCGTTGCTCTATCATTTGTTCTAATGATTCGTGTTTGGAGACAAAACCATATACTAACTTCATATCCATAGCATTGGCTACTTCACGCAACGAATTAATAGAAATAGTGCCGTTTGCTTCTCGCTCTTCTATTTGTTTGATGTTTTGAGCCGAGAAATTCATTTTGTTACCCAATTGTCTTAAAGACATTTTTAGTGCGGTTCTCACGGTATTTACCCAACCTTTTTCAGGTATTACGACCGATTTCAAACTATGGAATGACACCAATTTCTTATCGATTTGGTCTAATACTAATTGTTGTTTTGTGTTTCTCATCAATCTTTAGATTTAAAATAACTAAACAAATTTAAAGGTATAGATTTAATAAAACAAATTTATTTTAAAGATATAGCTTTAAATAAACAATAATATTACGTTTTCAAATACGTTTATACAAGTTATGATATCAAAATATGGAAAGAATTGATTGAAATACATTGGATTAATTTACAAGTTTTACCTTAAATGAATCTATTGAGGAATTTATTTTTCCTATTTCGCCGACTTAATCTTATGAAGTACTCATTTCATTAGAGTATAAAACCAAAAAAGCCTCTACATTGCTGTAAAGGCTTTTAAAATGCTCCCCCTATTGGAGAAAGTTACAATTTTAATGCGATGGTTGAGTATGTAATCATCAGAAAAGTAAAGGGTTGAACTTCTTACAAGTTTGCATAAAGTTTAATTTACAAATTAAATCATTGTAAACTCGATGGTTTTCTTGCATAAAACACTATTTCAAAACAATAAATTATAATTAAACTATTTCAAAAGAAACCGTGTAAGAAAATTCCAAAAACAAAACCCTTTAAAATTGAAAAAATCGTTTTTATTAGTTAAAAATTATTTATGGCTTAACAATGAAACTTGTCTTGAAAACATTTGTTAAACATTTGTTGATTTCAATTTTACATTGTTCGAAAAGTTCCTTGGTATTTTTGCAATAAAAACTTAATCTATGACAATTATGAAAAGAATATTTTTAATTCTAATCTTAACAATTTCTACTTGTGTTGTTCAGGCTCAAGGTTCAGGAATTATTTCTGGTAAGGTAACAGAAAGCGAGGGAGGAATGTCTCTACCTGGAGCTACACTGAAATTAAATGTTGGAAATAAATACACAACAACTAATAACAACGGTGAATTCGAATTCTTAAATGTGCCTTTCGGAACTTATGAAATTGTAGTTACCTACATCGGTTATGAAGATCAAAATCAAACGATTACTGTAGATTCTAAAAAAGGTGCAATCGTAAAATTTGTAATGGGGGCTAGACTAGACCAATTAAAAGAAGTGGTTGTAATTGGTGATCGTTTGAGAGGTCAAGCTAAAGCAATCAATAAGCAAAAAACCAATCAAAATATTACCAATGTAATTTCCTCGGATCAAGTGGGTCGTTTCCCAGATGCAAATATTGGAGACGCACTTAAAAGAGTGCCAGGTATTACAATGCAAAATGACCAAGGTGAAGCACGAAATATAATTATTAGAGGTTTGGCCCCATCCTTAAACTCTGTAACAATAAATGGCGACAGAATACCATCAGCCGAGGGCGATAATCGAAATGTTCAAATGGATTTGATTCCCGCCGATATGATTTCGACTATTGAAGTAAATAAAACATTGACTTCTGATATGGATGCCGATGCAATAGGAGGTTCGGTAAACTTAATCACTCGTGCTTCGCCAAACGGAGAACGAATTTCAGCTACCTTAGCAGGTGGTTATAGCCCCATCAGAGATAAAGGGAATTATACCTCTGCGTTTGTATATGGTAACCGATTTTTAGATAAAAAATTAGGTGTCGTTTTAAGTGCTTCTTATAACAATAACAATTTTGGATCAGATAATGTCGAAGGAGTTTGGGTTGAAGGAGAAAAAAATCAGGTTTATATGGAAGAATATGATGTTAGAAAATATGATGTGCAGCGTATTCGAAATTCATTTTCATTGGCTACAGATTATAAGTTTAATGAAAATAATTCTATTTATGTAAATGCAATGTATAATTTTAGAGATGATTTCGAAAATCGCTACCGAGCAAGATATCGTGGAATTGACCCAATTTATAATGCAACCGATGATATCATTGGATTTGAAGGAGATGTAAGAAGACAAACAAAAGGAGGTATTGCTGACAATAAAAACACACGACTAGAGCGACAAGTTGTACAAAATTATGCCATTGGAGGAGAACATCTTTTAAGTTCAAAACTTGATATGGACTGGGCTGTAAATTATGCTGTAGCAAGTGAAGATAGACCTGGAGAAAGATATATTGAATACCAAAATAAAGGATTAGACATCAATCAAGATTTAACAGATACGCGATTTCCGTTAGTTACTTCTCCAGACGGAGATGCAAAAGAAGATTTCGAGTTTAGAACCCTTTCTGAAAATGACAATTATACAGAGGAGTCTGAATTGGGCGCTAAATTGAATTTTAGATTGCCACTGTCTGTAATCGAAGACCAAAAAGGACGCATCCGTTTTGGAGGGCGCGCTAGAATCAAAGACAAAAGTAGAGACAATACATTTTTTGAGTATGAGCCTATTACTGAGTTCGGAAATTTAAATGCGATTCAAAACAGTTTTTATGGAGGAGAAAACTGGCAAGCTGGTTCACAATATGTTCCTGGTACCTTTGTTAACAATTCGTTTTTAGGTAACTTAAATTTGAGTAATTCTACATTATTTGACAAAACAGATGTTCCAAGTGAATATTTAGCATTGAATTACAAAGCAAAAGAAAATATTTTTGCTGGTTATGTTCGTTGGGATCAGGATTTTAATTCTAATTTATCTATGATTGTTGGTTTGCGTATTGAAAATACAAGCATAAAATACACCGCAAATTATGTAGAAAATGAAGAAGATTTAGTTGGCGATGTGACCAATAAAAATTCCTATACAAATGTATTACCAAGTTTAGCCTTTAAATACAATGGTAAAAAGGATTGGGTATATAGAGCTGCATTTACAACTTCATTAGCAAGACCAAATTATTATGATTTAGCTCCTTATATTAGTGTTATTCCAGACGACGATTCTGAAATTTTAGCTGGAAATCCAAATTTAAAAGCAACTTATTCTTACAACTTTGATTTGATGGCAGAAAAATATTATAAATCAGTAGGAATGTTATCGGGTGGGGTTTTCTATAAGAACTTAAACGATTTTATTTATACTTATCGTGATAATCAATATACGAATGCTGAATTTGCCCAAGATTTTCCGGGTCAAACCAATCCAATTCCAACAACAAATCCAGGCAATTGGGGATTAACACAACAAAGAAATGGGGAAAGCGTAAACGTATATGGATTTGAGGTTGCTCTGCAAAGACAATTAGATTTCATCCCTGGAACTTTTTTTAAAAACATGGGAATCTACCTAAACTATACTTTCACAGAATCTGAGGCAAAAGGAATTACTAATGCTGATGGTGAAGCAAGAACAAATGTATCACTTCCAGGTACTGCTCCTCATATGTTCAACGGTTCTTTAGCTTGGGAAAACAAAAGATTCTCTGCTCGAGTTTCCCTAAACTACACAGCTGATTACTTGGACGAATTAGGAGGAGACGCATTCGATGATCGTTTTTATGACAAACAATTGTTCTTGGATGCAAATGCTTCATATAAAATCACAAAAAGTCTAAGAGTTTTTGCAGAAGCAAATAACCTAACCAATCAACCATTGCGTTATTACCAAGGTATAGCTTCACGTACTATGCAAATGGAATACTATCAAGCAAGATTTAATTTTGGTTTGAAATTTGATTTGTAAAATTTATTGGATTACTTTTAAATGTTTGATAGGATCTTTATCCTGTCAAACATTTTTTAATTTTATAGAAAGTGAAATATATATTTCGAAAACTATTCTTTAGCAACATATTTTTCAACATAATGTTAATATCATGAAAAACGAAAAATTAAATTCAATCAAAACAAAACTGTCTCTTCTACTTCTAATAATAATGATGCAAACTGTATTTGCTCAAGAGTATTTAAAAGAGGCAAAATCAGGTTATAAAGGAGGTTTTATTCCCGAATTAAAGTTAGTTGATAAGAGTCTAAACTTTTTAGTGCTTGGCGATTGGGGCAGAAACGGAGAATACTTTCAAAAAGATGTTGCTGTACAAATGTCAAAAGCTGCGGCAACTATCGATTCGCAGTTCGTCATTACTGTAGGGGATAATTTTTACCCAACTGGAGTACAAAGTCCACAAGACCCTCAATGGAAAGCATCATTTGAAGATATTTATTTCAGCTTTCATTTGCAAACGCCGTGGTATGTAGCATTAGGAAATCACGATTATTATGGTAATATTCAAGCACAGATAGACTATTCTAAAATTAGTAGACGTTGGAATTTACCCAGTAATTACTATAAAAAAACAGTCGAACTAAATGATGGTAGTAAACTTTTGTTAGTCTTCATTGATACCAGTCCATTCATTAATTCCTATTATTCAAAAGGGAAAGAAATGGCAGAAAAAGTGAAACAACAAGATACAATTGCACAAAAAAAATGGTTGATAAATACCTTACAAGAGGCTGATGCTTCAATCAAGTGGAAAATTGTAATTGGTCATCACCCAATGTATTCTGGAGGAAAACGCAAAGATAGTCAAGATACCAAAGATATAGAGGCTACATTCGCGCCAATATTCGATCAATATAAAGTCGATGCTTATTTATGTGGTCACGAACACGATTTGCAAGTAATAAAACCAAAGGGTCGGTTTACATCACAATTTTTATCAGGAGCTGGTTCTGAAATTCGACCAACAGGCAGCCGAGAAGGTACTCTTTTTGCTTTGTCAGAAGGAGGATTTATGACTTTTAGTATTACTGCACAGCTTTTAGTTGCACAACTTGTAAACGCACAAGGAAAAGTTGTATTCACCCAAGAATTAACTAAATAGCAATTTCGAACAACTGTTAGCTTATATAAGGCATTAGATGGTGGTGAGGCAGATAGTATAAGGGGTTTCAAGATTCGTTTCTTGGAACCCTTTTCCTTTTAGTATGTTTGTAGAAAAAAAGTCCAACATTTCTGCTGGACTTTTGCTCCCTCTCTTGGGCTCGAACCAAGGACCCTCTGATTAACAGTCAGATGCTCTAACCAACTGAGCTAAGAAGGAAGGCGTGTTGCCTTTTAAAGCGGTTGCAAATATAAGGTTAATTATCTTTTTTGCAAATAATTTGAAATAAATTTTAAAAAAATATTACTTCCCTACAATTGCCTTATAAATATCGTTTCCATTTGCAAAAAGCAATAACGAGATAAGTAATACAAAACCAACCATTTGAGCATTTTCCATAAATTTATCGCTCGGTTTCTTGCGACTAATTATTTCATATAATAAGAACATTACATGTCCTCCGTCCAATGCAGGGATTGGCAATAAGTTCATAACCCCAAGCATAATCGACAATAAAGCGGTAATGCTCCAAAAAGCTTCCCAACTCCAAGAAGCAGGGAAAATATCAAATATTGCTTTAAATCCACCCACACCTTTATACGCTCCAGTACTTGGATTGAATATCATTTGCAACTGTTTTCCGTAACCAATCAATTGGTTTTTTCCTCTTTCAATTCCCACAGGAAATGATTCTAAAAAACCATAGTTTTGTTTGCGAACAGGGTACAATCCCAATTTTTCTATATTATCATAAGGCAATCTTCCTGCATAATGAATTCCCATTTTTGAACTGTCATTCACAACAATGGAGAGCGCAATTTCCTTCCCATCTCTTTTTACAATTGCAGGAACCGTTTTGCCTTTCAACTCTTTTACAGCAGAATTGATTTGATCTGCGTATTGAACAGGGACACCATTAAAATTTATAATAATGTCTTTTTCTTGTACCGCACTTTTGTTTGGAGACTTATCTTCAATGCCAGAAACTATAAATGGTAAACGAAGTTCAACAACCGATATTTTTTTGCCAGTCATCAATTGATTGATAAAATCAACCGGTAAAACTATTTTTTGTTCTGACCCATTTCTTTCAACAACAACTTCTTTTCCTAAAAGGATTTTTTCATTTAATTCATGAAATTTATCAGCTTTAACTCCGTCAACAGAAACGATTTTATCTCCTGTTTTAATTCCAGATTTTTCAATCACAGGATTTGTAATCCAAACACCCTCTTTTAAATCGCTATTTGAAATATACAAATCGCCATACGCAAATGCCATTCCGATATAAATAATAAACGCCAAAATGAAATTTACGGTCACACCACCAAGCATAATAATCAATCGTTGCCATGCTGGTTTAGATCTGAATTCCCAGGGCTGAGGTGGCAAAGCCATTTGCTCTTTGTCCATACTTTCATCAATCATACCCGAAATTTTTACATAGCCACCAAGAGGCAACCATCCAATTCCGTATTCTGTATCTCCGATTTTCTTTTTAAACAAAGAATATTTTATATCAAAAAATAAGTAGAATTTCTCTACTCTGGTTTTGAATAATTTAGCGGGTATAAAATGTCCTAATTCATGAAGTACAATCAACAATGACAAACTCAATAAAAACTGACCTAATTTGATAACGATTTCCATTTTTTAATTTTCGTGTTTATAATAGCGAACAAAAGTAAGGTTTTCTGTAGTATGTTTTCTATAATATTTCAAAGTTGTGTTTTAAATGTCAATAAATAACTATTCTTTTATAAACTTAAATTGTTTCGTTCCTTTATTTGTTTTCACGCTTAAAAAATGAATTCCCGAAGCAAATGAAGAAATATCCCATGTTCTTTGTAATGTAGTTTCCATTATTTTTTGTCCCAAAACAGTATAAAAAGTAGCGCTTTCAATTTCAATTCCTTCCGACAAATCAATAGAAAGTACATTTGAAGATGGATTTGGATAAATTTGTATGGATTGATCAAAGTTGAAATCTGATGTCACCAATGTTGCAGTACTTGATTTAGAAATAATATCTTTTTTAGGGTCAAATTGAACACCAGTTACTGCAAATGGAACGTTTTCTATAAAAATTTGGCCATTTGTTGTGTTGTTTAATACCAAATCTATTTGTTGTCCGCCAACACCAAAAACACGAACCGGAACTGGCATTTCAAAATACGAAACCGATGTGTTGGATTGCGTCTGATTGACTACAAATTTCACCTGACCTCCCGTTAAATTTTGTGCCGTAATAGTATAAATTGGATACCCTTGCTTGTAAATCCAATCATTGAAAAATTCCGTTAAACTATTGCCATTATCCGCAGCTTCTAAATGCGATTTTAAATTGGCTGTAATTGCATATCCGTATGCTAAAGCAGGATCAGCTAAATAACTTTTTAAAGCTTGAAAAAATTTCACATCTCCTAATTTAAATCGAAGCATATTTAAAACCATTGCCCCTTTATTATAGGTTAATCGCCAGCTGAAAATCCGATTTACACTCGTTGCTTCAGTATCGGTTAAATATACAGCGCCACCAGTTGATGAGGTAATTTCGTTAATCATGTTTGTTTTATCTGCAATAAATGCTGCTTGACCGTCAAAATTTTCAATAACCAATGAGGCAAGATAAGTTGCAAAACCTTCATTCAACCAAATGTCTTTCCAAGTCCCACAGGTAATTTTATCACCAAACCATTGGTGCGCTAATTCATGTGCAATTAAGCTACGATTAAAATCACCCATAAATGAAACTGTTGTATGTTCCATTCCTCCTCCCCAGCCAAATTGAGCATGACCATATTTTTCATTATGAAATGGATAGGTCTCGAATAATGTTTCAAATAGATTCATAATTGGAAGAGTCTCAGCCAATAAAGAAACATTTGTAGTATAGTTTTCAGGATATAAGTAATTTACAATTGGAAAGTTATTTGGGGAAATACCAGCTTGTTGTGTAAAAATCTGGTAATTAGTAACTGCAATTGCAATTAAATAAGCAGGAATTGCGTAACCGTGATGAAAGTGTGTTGTTTTTGAATTTCCAGTGGTAACTTGGGTTACTTCCAAACCATTTGAAACACTTGTGTATTGTAACGGAGCAGTTATATAAACATCAATACTGCTTACTTTGTCGTTTAAATCCTGTTTGCAAGGCCACCAATCTCTAGCGCCATAGGGTTCAGAAAGCGTCCACAAAACGGGTGTTCCGTTGTGCGTTTGTGCTGCAAAAGATGCAAAACCATTTACTGGCGGCACTCCAGAATAATTGATTTTTACGGTTGCCGAAGTTCCAATTTGTTGCGGACTAGTCAATGTGATTATCAATTCATTGTTGCCACTTTCGGAAAATAATGTTAACGGAATTCCATCTTTTGTGACTGATGTCACTGTCAATTCGTTTGCCATATCAAACGTAATTGACGACATGTTTTCAAGTGCAGTATAAGTTGTGGTTACTTGACCCGTTATAAAATATATTGCAGGATCTACTGTAAATTCTAATTTATGATACGTAACATCATAATTTTGAGTATTTGGATTAACCACTAAATTCATTTGCCTTTCGGCAGATTTCATTTCTAAAGATGCGATTCGACTTGTTTCTGACACGGTTTTTTGTGCAAATGTTCCAAAAAAACTAAAACATAGAATATATAGAATGGTATTTTTCATTGTTAAATAGATATGAGGCTAATTTAAGTAATTATTCAATATCTAAAAGTTAATTATTTAGAATTTATTGTAATCAACTTTCAACGATTTTCAATTTATAAAGACGTAATGATTGCAAATAAAAAAACCAACACCGAAAGATGTTGGTTTTAATAAATTATTATTGTCTTGTCCTGAAATAGCGATACACAAAATTCATCGTTATGGAAAACAACCAAGAAAGCCGCTATGTAAAGCGCACGCAAAAAGACTACACAATGTCTTTTAAATTACAAATTGTTCAAGAAATA
>Ga0209107_10000215_pt1 | contig 34874 bp, 32 predicted proteins | sample LakErihyJuly2011_2_FD_187460 | JGI IMG/M metagenome (GOLD analysis project Ga0209107, IMG submission 187460) | Freshwater microbial communities from dead zone in Lake Erie, Canada - CCB hypolimnion July 2011 (SPAdes) (version 2) | ecosystem: Environmental > Aquatic > Freshwater > Lentic >...
TCCTTCCCATCCCGAACAGGACAGTGAAACGACTCAGCGCCGATGATAGTGCGGATTCCCGTGTGAAAGTAGGACATCGTCAGGCTACTTATACAGACCAAAAGCCCCTGCTTCGCAGGGGCTTTTGTCTTTCTGGGCACGATGTTTCTGCTCAGCCGCGCCTTCATCTGACGCACCTGTGAGAGGTGCGGATGACATGCCCCCAGGGGGCATCTGGCTGGGTGCTTGCGCTATAGTGGATCCATGTTCGACGTCCTTGTTTACCTGTACGAGCACTACTGGCGCCCTGACGCTTGCCCCGAGTCCGGGCAGTTGACGCGCAAGTTGTCTGCGGTTGGCTTCGAGGCCGACGAAATCAGCGAGGCTTTGACGTGGCTGGATGGTTTGAATGCCTTGACGCAGGAGACTTCTTGTCTGCCTGCGCCCAACAGCATCCGGGTCTTTGTGGACGCAGAGATTGAGCGCTTGGGGCCAGAGGCCTTGGGATTCCTGCACTTCTTGGTCGGCGCTGGCGTGTTGACGCCCACTTTGCGCGAAGTGGTGCTTGACCGCGTGTTGGCCGTGCCCAGAGGGCCGGTTGCTCTGGACGATTTCAAGGTGCTGGTGCTGCTGGTGTTTTGGAGCCTGGGCGAGGAGCCTGATGCGCTCATCTTGGACGAGTTGTTTGTGGACGACGAGGATCGCTTGATCCACTGAGGCTCAAGCCTCGGCGCGCGCTGCCGACATCACTGCATGGGAGGGCATCCGCGTCCTCTGGGTGGTGTCGATGTTTTATTTTTCCTTTGCTCCTGTCTCCTGCGTGCGTTCCATGCTGCGCAGGTGCGCGTTCATTGGCATGGCCTTGTGCTTTGGGCCCTTGCTGACTGCTTGCGACCAGTTGGGCATCGACACACCTCAGAAAGCTGCAGAACGCCAGGTGGCCGACGCCAAGGCGGTGGGCAGCGCCTGCCGCCATGCCCTGCGCGCCATCGAAGATTGCTACACCTTGAACCCGAAAGCGGACAAAGCCTCGGTGTTCGCCGGTTGGCGAGAGATGGACGAGTACATGCGCGAGAACAAGCTGGAGGGTGTGGCGCCGGTGGTGCCTCGTCCTGCGCCCGGGGCGTCCAAGCCTGCGCCGAAGAAGTCTGCGGACGAGGAAGAAGATGCGGACGCAGAGGACGACCCCAAGGCCGCCAAGGCTGGCAAGGGCAAGGCCGCGGGGCATTGAGGGTGCCGTCCTGCCGGATGGAGTGAACGCGGCACAATGCTGTCATGAACACGGCTGCGCCTTTGCGCTCTCTTTTGGATGCGAGGATTTGGCGCGATCCTGAATGTCGCCAAGGCATGCGAGACATGGCGCGGGTGGCGCCTGGGATGATGGCCTGGGGTTTGGTCACGGGTGTGGCCATGACGACCTCCGGCCTGCCTTTGGGCGTGGTGCTCGCCATGAGCCTGGGGGTGTTTGCGGCCAGTGCCCAACTGTCTGCCGTGCCTTTGATGATGGTCGGGGCGCCGTTGTGGGTGGTCTGGATGACCGCCTTGTGCGTGAACCTGCGCTTCGTCATCTTCAGTGCGCAATTGCGGCCGCACATGCTCTGCCTGCCTTTGCGCTGGCGCCTGATGGCAGGCTATCTGAGCGCCGATGTGACCTACGTGCTGACCGTGCACCGGCATGGCCCAGGCGAACCCGCCGGGCCGCAGCATCCGGCGCCTCTGGCGTATTTCGCAGGCGCTGCGTTGGTGAACTGGGCGAGTTGGAACCTGGCGTCGTTGGCGGGCATCGCTTTCGCTGCGCAAGTGCCGACTTCCTGGGGTTTGGCGTTCGCAGGCACCTTGGCCTTGTTGGCGCTGTTGATCACGTTGCTGAAGGACCGCATCAGTGCGGTGGCCACCACCTTGGCTGGCGTGGCGGCCATCGTGTGCCATGGCGTGCCGTTCAGGTTGCACATCGTGGTGGCGGTGCTGGTCGCCGTGGGCGCAGGGTTGTGGATGGAGCGACAGATGCCGGCAAGGTCCGCACGATGATGGCCGAGTGGCTCATGTACTTGGCGGTGCTCGGGCTGGTGGCGCTCACGGCGGTGACCCGTGCGTTCTTCTTCCTCAGCGAGCGGCCCCTGACCCTGCCCGACGCTGTCGTGCGTGGCCTGAAGTACGCGCCGCTCGCGGCACTGGCGGCCATCATCGTGCCGGACCTGTGGTTTGTGCAGGGGCATGCGCCGGTGGGGTGGCAGGATGCCCGCTGGGTGGCGGCACCGATCGCGGCGGCCTGGGCCTGGTGGCGCAAGGACATGCTGAGCACCATCGTGGTCGGCATGGCCATTTTCCTGGCGCTCAAGCTGGGGGTGGGCTGGTGAGCCCACGCAGGGGATGGGTTTCCTATAATCGACGGGTTTTGTCCTGAGATTTCCCTGCACCCTTCACCGTCCGCGGTCGCGGCAGTCACCATGAACATCATCCGATTCGAAGACCTCGTCGCCCAAGGCCAAGCCGAGGGCAAGCGCGTGTTCATCCGCGCCGACCTGAACGTGCCGCTGGACGATGCGGGCAACATCACCGAAGACACCCGCGTGCGCGCTTCGGTGCCGGCCATCGAGCTGGCGCTGAAGGCCGGTGCGGCCGTGATGGTGACCTCGCACCTGGGCCGCCCGACCGAGGGTGAGTTCAAGCCAGAAGATTCGCTGGCCCCGGTCGCGAAGCGCCTGGGCGAACTGCTGGGCCGCGAAGTCAAGCTGGTGAGCAACTGGGTGGACGGTGTGGACGTGGCCCCGGGTCAGGTCGTGCTGCTGGAAAACTGCCGCCTCAACAAGGGCGAGAAGAAGAACAACGAAGAGCTGGCCAAGAAGCTGGCCGCGTTGTGCGACATCTTCGTGCACGACGCGTTCGGTACGGCCCACCGCGCCGAAGCCACGACCTATGGCATCGCGCAATTCGCCAAGGTGGCGTCGGCCGGCCCGCTGCTGGCCGCCGAGATCGACGCCATCAGCAAGGCCCTGGAAGCACCGAAGCGTCCGCTGATCGCGATCGTGGCGGGCTCGAAGGTGTCGACCAAGCTGACCATCCTGGAGTCGCTGTCGAAGAACGTGGACGGCCTGATCGTGGGCGGCGGCATCGCCAACACCTTCATGCTGGCCGCTGGCCTGAAGATCGGCAAGTCGCTGGCCGAGGCGGACCTGGTGGGCGCGGCCAAGGCCGTGATCGCGTCGATGAAGGCGCGTGGCGCCGAGGTGCCCATCCCTGAGGACGTGGTGGTGGCCAAGACCTTCGCGGCCGATGCGCCGGCCACCGTCAAGGCCGCCACCGACGTGGCCGACGACGACATGATCCTGGACATCGGGCCGAAGACGTCGGCCAAGCTGGCTGCGCAGCTCAAGGCCGCTGGCACGGTCGTGTGGAACGGCCCGGTGGGCGTGTTCGAGTTCGAGGCTTTCGAGCAGGGCACCAAGGCCATCGCGCAAGCCATTGCCGAGTCGAGCGCCTTCAGCATCGCCGGTGGTGGCGACACGCTGGCGGCCATCGCCAAGTACGGCATCGAAGACAAGGTGGGCTACATCTCCACGGGCGGTGGTGCTTTCCTGGAGGTGCTGGAAGGCAAGACGCTGCCGGCGTTCGAGATCCTGAGCAAGCGCGCTGCCGGTTGAGCTTGCCGTGCCCTGATCGCGTGGATCGCACGGGGCGCGGACAGCAAAAAGCCTCTCCACGGAGAGGCTTTTTTTCATGGGGCGACGGCCCGAGCCGTGACGTTGTGGCGCCAGCGTTGAGACAGCGTCAGGCACCCGCAGCGTGCAGCACCTCGCCCGCGGCGATGGGGTCGCCGGTGCGGTTGAAGGTGTCGAGCCAGAGGTCGTAGCTCTTCATCTGGCCACCTTGCCAGGGGTGGAAGCCGGGCTTGTAGTACTGGACGTAGTGCTTGAAGATGGGCATGTACAGGCCGCCGGGCCCGAAGATCCAGCCCAGGCCCTTGGCGAACATCTTGACGCGTTGCCAGCGCGAGAAGCCATCGACCTTGAGCATGTAGCGGGTGATGAGCAGGGCGTGGATGTTGAAGGCAATCGTCACGATCGCCATGGCCATGACGCGGCGCAGGTAGCCGACCTTGGCGACCTTCTGCATCACGTCGAAGGCGACGGCCTTGTGCTCGATTTCTTCCATGGCGTGCCAGGCGTACATGGCGCGCATGCGCGGGTCGGCTTTGGCCAAAACCTCTTTGCGCTCGAAGAAGCCGTGGGCCATGATGGCCGTCATGTGCTCGGACGCGGCGGTGTCGGCCAGGGTGACGGCCGCCGGCAGGTGCTTGCGGATGATGCCGAACAGGATGTGCTTGAGGGTCTTCTCCAGCATGTCCACGTCGATGCCCTGGGCCTTGAGGCGGTCGTTGTACTGCGTGTGGACGATGCCGTGCTGGCCTTCCTGGCGCATGAAGTCCTTGATGTCCTGCAGCAGCTTCGGGTCGGTGACCTGGTCGCGGTAGTCGCGCACGCAGGAGATGAAGTAGCGCTCACCCTCAGGGAAGATGGTGGACATGGCGTCGAAGAAGCGCGACTTGAAGGCGTCGCCTCCGAACCAGTACTTCGGGATGTCGCCGTCGAGCCCGAAGTCGAGCTGTTCACGGGGAACGATCTGGTGGGCGTGGCTCATGGGGGCTCCTGGGTGCGGTGGGCGGCGACGTGAGGCGGGCGTGTCAGTCGGGTGTCAGGCGCGGGCCAGGGCGTCGGCGGTCAGGCGGTTGCCGGCTTCGACCGGGTTGCTGGTTTCCTTGAGCAGCTTCAGCCAGGGCTCATAGCTGGGCACCACAGGCTCCTGCCAGGGGTGGAAGCCGGGCTTGAGGTAGCTGAAGTACTTGCCCATCATGGGCATGAAGATGCCGCCGGGTTTGTAGAGCCACCACAGGCCCTTGGCCCAGATCTTGGTGCGCTCCCAGCCGCTGAAGCCATCGACCTGCAGCATGTGCTTCATGATGCGGAACACATGGTAGGGGAAGAGCAGCGTGACCAGCAGCATGGAGCTGATGCGGGTGCGGTAGCCGACCTGGGCGATGTCCTGCATGACGTCGTAGGCGACGCCCTTGTGCTCCATCTCTTCCATGGCGTGCCAGACGTAGAGGGCGCGGATGCGCTCGTCGGCGTTGGCGAAGATCTCGGGGCGCTCGACGAAGCAGTCGGCCATGATGGCGGTGATGTGCTCGGAGGCCGAGGTGATGCCCAGCGTGAACTCGCGCGAGAAGACCTTGCGGATGATGCCGAACAGGCGCTTTTCCTGGCCTTCGAGGATGGCGTCCACGGCCACGCCCTGTTCCTTCAGGCGGTTGTTGTACTGGGTGTGCAGCATGCTGTGCTGCGCTTCCTGGCGGGTGAAGTCTTTGATGTCCTGCAGCACCTTGGGGTCGGTGATGCGGTCCTTGAAGTCACGCACGCAGGTGATGAAGAACTTCTCGCCCACGGGGAAGAGGGTGGACATGGCGTCGAAGAAGCGGGTCTTGAACGGGTCGTTGTCCAGCCAGAACTTGGGGATGTCGCCGTCCAGCCCGAAGTCCAGCTTTTCGCGGGGAACGATCGGGGGCGGGGTGAGTTGTTGTGCGCTCATGGGGGTGTCTCCTCGGGACCGATGCCGTCGCTGTTGGGGCTTGTGTGAGCATCGGTGTGTTGTGTCCGAACTGTAGGGACGAGCCCGCGCCAGCGCCATGCAAGGCCACGACACAAAGGTGAATTCCGCGACAACTGCGGCCTAGGGAAAACGCGCAAAACGGGGCGCGTTCACCTGCGTGAACCTGCGTTTTCGGGCCCGGCTGGCGCAGGGAGATCGCCTCAGGCGCCGCGGCGGAAGCGGCTGGGCGTTTGGCCCGACCAGCGCGTGAAGGCCAGCGTGAAGCTGCGGCGGTCGGTGAAGCCCAGGCGCTCGCTGATGTCCTCGATGGCCAGGGCGGGGTCTTGCAGCCACTGCTGCGCCAGGCGGTAGCGCACGCGGCCCTGGATGGCGGAGTGGCTGTCGCCGATGTCTTTCAGGCGACGCTGCAGGGTGCGGGCGTGCAGGCCCAGCTCTTCGGCCAGGGCCTCCAGGCCGAGGCCGAGCAGGCGGGGTTTGTCGAGGAAGGCCTGTTCGATCTGGCTGGCCAGTTGTTGCCCGGGGTGCTCGGGCTCGCCGCCATGGCCCGCAGCGTGGCTGCGCTGTGCCACCTGCTGGACGACGCGCTGTGCGGCCTGCTCGTGCAGGCTGGGGAAGGCGCCGCGCAAGGGCTGGTCGAGCAGGCGACGCGAGAACCACAGCGCATCGACTTCCGAGCCCCAGTCGATGGGCACCTGGAAGTGCGCGGCCACCTTGTCGGCATCCTGGTGGGCGGGGTGGCGCATGGTGATGCGCCCGATCAGTGGCTGGCCGCCCAGCAGCATCCGGCTGAACTTGACGACGGTGGTGAATACGCCCTCGGTGAAGGGCCAGGCGAGGTCGGGCACGTCGTCGGCCACGTCGAAACGCAGCGCGATGCGGGCGTCGTCGCCATGCTCGGCCAGCGAAAAGCGCATGAAGGGGTTGATCAGCGGTGGGATCCACTCCAGCGAGCGGGTGGCGTCGCGCAGCGTGGCGCTGGTGGTGATGAAGGTCTCGACGTCGGAGAGGTACTCGAAGGCGAAGGTTTCGCCCAGCACCAGCGGGAAGTGCTGCGGGCTGCCGATGCGCCGCGTTTCGGCCACGCAGTGGTGCATGACGCGCTGCATGGTGAGGCGGTCGATGGTGGCCGTTTCGGGGTGCAGCAGGCTGGTGTCGATGCCTTCGCGGCGGAAGATGGCTTCGATGTCGATGCCGCACAGGCGGGCCGCGCGCACCCAGTTCGTCACCGTGACGAAGGGGATGCGCTGCTGGCGCTCGGGCGTGGCGGGGCTCAAGCTCACGGCGCCTCGGCCTCGAAAGACCGCAGCCAGCGCAGCACCTCGGCGACCGTGTCGGCCGGGCGCTCGAAGGGGTAGAGGTGCGAGCCCTCGATCCAGGACAGCCGCGGGCCGACGATCTGGCGCGTGCCCGACAGGCCCACGGTGCGGCTTTCGCGCGAACGGGTGCCGCCGATGAAGGCCACCGGGCACTGGAAGGGGTGTCGGCGGAACTCCTGCAGCAGGGTGTGCGGCATGGTGTTGTAGATGGCCGTTTCGACCTCGCGGCGGAAGCTCAGGCGGCGGGAGGCACCGTCGGCGTGGGTCTCGGTGCCGCTGGCCAGGTAGTCGGCCAGCACGGCCGGGTCGAAGGCCGCGAATTTGGCCTTGGTCTGGAAGTGCTCGTGCACGGCATGCTGGCTGGGCCACTCGTGGGTGCGTTGCGCCGAGATGCGCGAGGGCATCACCTGCCCCATCACCTGGGTGCGTTTGGCCAGGCCGATGCCCGCGCTCTTCCAGCCGTGCAGGAGGGGCGAATCCAGGACGACCACGCCTTGCGCCAGGTGGGGGTGCCGGTTGGCCACCATCATGCTCAGGTAGCCGCCCAGGGAGTGTCCGACCAACCAGGCGGGCTGGCCGACTTCCTCTTCGATGAAGGTGGCGAGCTGGTCCACCAGGTGGGGCCAGTCGGTCGTGACCGGGTGGCGCGGGTCGTGGCCGATCTTGTCGATGGCGTGGACCTCGTAGCCCGCCGCCTGCCAGCCCTCGAACAGGGTGCGGTAGGTGCTGGCCGGGAAGCTGTTGGCGTGCGAGAAAACGAGGGTGCGTGTGTGCGACGGCATGCCGGTGTCGGACGGAGGGTGCGAGCGCAGTGTAAGGGCCGTGATGTCTGCCCACAAGCCGGGATGGTGACGCAAATCCGTCATTCGGGCGGTGTGGTTTGGTGTGACACTCACATCACCCTCACCACCGAAATGCGCTGACCATGCCCCGTGCCACCAAGATCGTCGCCACCCTGGGTCCTGCATCGTCCACCCCCGAGGTGCTCGATGCGATGTTGAAAGCCGGGGTCGATGTGGTGCGTTTGAATTTCTCGCACGGCAAGGCGCAGGACCACATCGACCGCGCCCAGCTGGTGCGCGAGGCCGCCGCCCGCGTGGGCAAGGTCGTGGCCATCATGGCCGACCTGCAGGGCCCCAAGATCCGCGTGGGCAAGTTCGCCGAGGGCAAGGTCATGCTGGAGCCTGGCCAGGCCTTCATCCTGGACGCCAGCCGCACCGAACCGGGTGACATCCACGGCGTCGGCCTGGACTACAAGGAATTGCCGCGCGACGTGAAGCCCGGCGACATCCTGCTGCTCAACGACGGCCTGATCGTGCTGACGGTGGAGGCCGTCCAGGGCGAGGCGGTGCACACCGTGGTCAAGCTGGGTGGCGAGCTGTCCAACAACAAGGGCATCAACAAGCAGGGCGGCGGCCTGACCGCGCCCGCGCTGACCGCCAAGGACATGGACGACATCAAGACGGCGGCGAGCTTCCAGTGCGATTACATCGCCGTGTCCTTCCCCAAGAATTCGACCGACATGGAGATGGCCCGCCAGCTGTGCAACGTGGCCGGCGAGCCCTGGAAGCACCGCCCGGCGCTGATCGCCAAGATCGAGCGCACCGAGGCCATCCCGAACCTGGAGGCCATCCTCAAGGCCTCGGACGGCATCATGGTGGCCCGTGGCGACCTGGCTGTCGAGGTGGGCAACGCCGCCGTGCCCGCGCTGCAAAAGCGCATGATCAAGATGGCGCGCCAGATGGACAAGGTCGTCATCACGGCCACGCAGATGATGGAGTCGATGATCGTCCACCCGGTGCCCACGCGCGCCGAGGTGTCCGATGTGGCCAATGCCGTGCTGGACGGCACCGACGCCGTCATGCTGAGCGCCGAAACCGCCGCCGGCAAGTACCCGGTGGAAACCGTCGAGCAGATGGCCAACATCGCCCTGGAGGCCGAACGCGCCGAAGAGGTCTCGCTGGACGCGGATTTCACCAACCAGACCTTCGCCCGCATCGACCAATCCATCGCCATGGGCGCGCTGTTCACGGCCTACCACCTGGGCTGCAAGGCCATCATCGCGCTGACCGAATCGGGCTCGACCGCGCTGTGGATGAGCCGCCACAAGATCCATGTGCCGATTTTCGCGCTGACGGCCCGGCCGATCTCGCAGCGCAAGATGGCGCTCTACCGCAATGTGCGCCCGCTGCTGATCCCCAACTACTCCGACCGCGACGAGGCCCTGCAAAAGGCCGAGGCGCTGCTGGTCGAGCGCGGCGTGCTGCGCCCGGGCGACACCTACGCCATCACCTGCGGCGAGCCCATGGGCCACCCGGGCGGCACCAACATGCTCAAGGTCTGCGCAGTCCGCTGAGCGCGCCGACACCACCCGGCGCCTGAACCCGGGATGGGCGTGTCACACGCGCCTCGGTAGAATCTCGCGCAGTTCGCGGTCGGCCCACCCCAAAAGGGACGCGTCGGCCTTGTTTCCGTCATCACCGTCTTTCTGGGGAATTCCATGCCACTCGTTTCCATGCGCCAGCTGCTGGACCACGCCGCCGAGCACAACTACGGCATTCCGGCTTTCAACGTGAACAACCTGGAGCAGGTCCAGGCCGTGATGCAGGCCGCTGACGAGGTCGGCGCCCCCGTGATCCTGCAAGCCAGTGCTGGCGCCCGCAAGTACGCCGGCGAGGCCTTCATCAAGCACCTGATCCAGGCGGCCGTCGAGATGTACCCCCACATCCCCCTGGTCATGCACCAGGACCACGGCCAGTCGCCCGCGATCTGCCAGGGCGCCATCGACCTGGGCTTCGGCTCGGTGATGATGGACGGCTCGCTGAAAGAAGACGGCAAGACGCCCGCTTCGTTCGAGTACAACGTCGAAGTCACCCGCAAGGTCGTGGACATGGCCCACAAGGTTGGCGTGACCGTCGAGGGCGAGCTGGGCTGCCTGGGCAACCTGGAAACCGGTGAAGCCGGCGAAGAAGACGGCATCGGCGCCGAAGGCAAGCTGGACCACAGCCAGATGCTGACCGACCCGGAAGAAGCCGCCGTGTTCGTGCGCGAAACCCAGCTGGACGCCCTGGCCATCGCCATCGGCACCAGCCACGGCGCGTACAAGTTCTCGCGCAAGCCCACGGGTGACATCCTGGCCATCAGCCGCGTCAAGGAAATCCACAAGCGCATCCCCAACACCCACCTGGTGATGCACGGCTCCTCCTCGGTGCCCGCCGAGCTGCTGGCCATCATCAACCAGTACGGCGGCAAGATGAAGGAAACCTACGGCGTGCCCGTCGAGGAAATCCAGGAAGCCATCAAGCACGGCGTGCGCAAGATCAACATCGACACCGACATCCGCCTGGCCATGACCGGTGCCGTGCGCAAGTTCCTGTTCGAGAACCCCGACAAGTTCGACGCCCGCGAGTGGCTCAAGCCCGCCCGCGAAGCCGCCAAGCAGGTCTGCAAGCAGCGCTACATCGAGTTCGGCTGCGAAGGCCAGGCCGGCAAGATCAAGGCGATCACCATGGTGGACATCGCCGCCCTGTACGCCAGCGGCAAGCTGGCCCAAGTGGTGGCTTGACGCCTTGAGTTCAGGCTGCGCGCACCCTGGGTGACGCGCGCACAGGCCGGCCGGGACTTCCTGGTCGGCTTTTTTGATGCCATCGTCATGATGCATCGCGTTCAATGGATGGAGATGATGGTGTCCTTGCGTCGTGTGGCCCTGTGGGCGGTTCGTGGGCTGGGCGTGTTGTCGGCCGTGGCCTTGCTGGCGGTCGCCTGGTGGTGGCTGACCCTCAAGCCCTTGCCCCTGCCCGGTGCGCTGACCCAGCCCCTGGACGAAGACGCCCGCACCACCCACCCCATCGTCCTGGCCCACGGCATGATGGGCTTTGACCACATGGGGCCGCTGACCTACTGGCCGGGCATCGTCGAGGCCCTGCAGGCGCATGGGGCCAGCGTGTTCGTGACCCGCGTGGCGGCGTTCCAGTCGTCCGAGGTGCGGGGCGAGCAGCTGCTGGCGCAGGTGCAAGACATCGTGGCGCGCACCGGTGCGGCCAAGGTGAACCTCATCGGCCACAGCCAGGGCGGCCATGCCATCCGCTACGTGGCGGCGCGTCGGCCCGACCTGGTGGCCTCGGTCACGGTGGTGGCCACGCCGGTGACGGGCTCCGAGTTCGCCGACTGGATGGACGACCAAGTGCGGCGCGACACCTGGGCTGCCTCGGCCATCCTGGCGCTGGGCCGGGGGGCCGGGCGCTTCGTGAACTGGGCCTCGGGTGCCACCTTCGTGCAGGATGTGCCTGCGGCGCTGGCCTCGCTGGACAGCCGCGGCACGGCCGATTTCAACCGCCGCTTCCCCGCCGGCGTGCCCGCCCAGCCTTGCGGCCAGGGCGCGGCCGAGGTGCAGGGTGTGCGCTATTTTTCCTGGGGCGGCGTGGGCACCTTCCACCACGCGCTCAACCTGCCGGACTACGTCATGTCGCTCACGGGCCTGGCGTTCCAGCGGGAGGCCGGCGACGGCCTGGTGGGGCGTTGCGCCAGCCACCTGGGCGAGGTCATCCGCGACGACTACCCGCTCAACCACTTCCAGATCGTCAACCAGCTGCCCGGCCTGCACGCCAGCGAGGTCGATCCGGTGACCTTGTTCGTGGCGCACGCCCAGCGCCTGCGGCAGCTGGGCCTGTGAGGCGCTAAGCTTCGGGCGCCAAGCCTGGCCTCGAATGGAGACGCTCCCCATGATCAAGCTCTGCGGTTTCTCGCTGTCCAACTACCACAACAAGGTCAAGTTCATCCTCCTGGAGAAGGGTGTGGACTTCGAGGAAGTGCCGGTGCGCCCGGGCGCCGCCGCCAGCGAGGGCGGCAAATCGCCGCTGGGCAAGGTGCCCTTTATCGAGACCGAGCACGGCTTCCTGAGCGAAAGCCAGGCCATCGCCGACTACCTGGAAGCGCGCTTCCCCACGCCCGCCCTGATGCCGGCCGACCCCTGGCAGGCGGCCAAGGTGCGCGAGCTCATCACCTACTGCGACCTGCACGTCGAGCTCTGCGCCCGCCAGCTCTACAAGCAGGCCTTCTTCGGCGGCAAGCTCACGTCGGAAGAGACCGAGCGCGTCAAGGCGCAGCTGGTGAAGCATCTCGCCGCGTTCAAGACACTGGCTCGTTTCGCGCCCTACGCCGTGGGCGACACCTTCACCCAGGCCGATTGCGCCGTGTACGTCAGCCTGCCGCTCGCGGCCCTGGCGTCGAAGCTGGTGATCGGCGAGGACCTCGTGGCCGCTGCAGGCATCGACTGGAAGGGCTACGTCAAGCTCATCGAGCAGCGCCCCGCGGCGCAGAAGATCGCGGCCGACCGCAAGGCCGACCAGGAGCGCTCGATGGCGGCTGCGCGCGCTGAAAAGCTCGTGCCTTGACGGTGTCTGGCGGTGATCACGAGGTGACGGTTCCGCCCACAAGCCCTGCCAACGCTGGATAATGGCAGGTTGACGACCGACCTCGGCGCCCCCAAAGCGCCCCGCCTGCCATGACATCTGCCACACCTGCGGCCCTGCACACCTCTGCCCTGACCTCCCTGCCGCTGCTGGCCCGCGGCAAGGTGCGCGACAACTACGCCGTCGGCGACGACCGCATCCTGATGGTGGCCTCCGACCGCATCAGCGCCTTCGACGTCATCATGGGCGAGCCGATCCCCGGCAAGGGCGCGCTGCTCACGAAGATGGCGCTGTTCTGGTTCGAGCTGCTGAAAGATGTGGCGCCCAACCACCTCACTGGCGACGACCCCGTCAGCGCCGTGACCCCGGCCGAGCGCGCCCAGGTCGAAGGCCGCGCCATGCTGGTCAAGAAGCTCAAGCCCTTGCCCGTGGAAGCCGTGGTGCGTGGCTACCTGGCCGGCTCCGGCTGGAAGGAGTACCAGGACAACGGCGAAGTCTGCGGCGTCAAGCTGCCCGCCGGCCTGAAGAACGCCAGCAAGCTGCCCGAGCCCATCTTCACGCCAGCCACCAAGGCCGATGTGGGCGACCACGACGAGAACATCAGCTACGACAAGATGGCCGAGATCATCGGCGCCGACATGGCCGCCAAGGTGCGTGAGCTGGCGATTGCCCTCTACAAGAAGGCCGCCGATTTCGCGCTGACCAAGGGCATCATCATCGCCGACACCAAGTTCGAGTTCGGCCTCGACGCGCAGGGCACGCTGACCGTGATGGACGAGGTGTTGACGCCCGACTCCTCGCGTTTCTGGCCCATCGAGGGCTACGAAGCCGCTTTCGCCGCCGGTCAGAACCCGCCCAGCTACGACAAGCAGTTCGTGCGCGACTGGCTGGAGCAGGCCACCGTCAACGGCCAAGCTTGGGACAAGACCGCGCCTTCGCCGGCTTTGCCGCAAGACGTGATCGACAAAACCGCGGCCAAGTACCAGGAAGCGCTGACCCGCCTGACGGGCCAGGCCTGAGCCTGCGCGCGGCCGTGCGTGGTGCCGATGGCGCCTGATGGCAGGCATGAAAAAGGCGTCCCTCGGGACGCCTTTTGCTTGAGGCGATGAGCCTCTCGTCACCTTTCCGGGTGATTCAGGCCTTCTTGCGGCGGGCGATGGCGCCCACCAGGGCCAGGCCCGACAAGGTCAGCGCGATGCTGCCGGGCTCGGGCACGGCAGGCGTGGCGGCCAGTTCACCGATGTAGCTGCCACCCTGGCTGCCGATGGCGTGGCCGGCGATGGTGAGCTGGTAGTTGCCAGCCGTCAGGCCCTCGAAGGTGAAGGAGGGCAGGGGGCTGCTGGAGGCGCTGTTGGCGCCGCCCACGGCACCCACAGCGGCCAGCGTGATGCTGTCGAACGCCACGCCCTTGACGGTCAGGCCCGTGAAGAAGGCCAGCGGCGAACTCACGCCACCGAACACATCGCTGGTCTCGGTGAGGCTGAAGAAATAGGTGTCGAGGAAGCTGTCGCCTGCCACCACGGTGCGGGCGAAGTTGGGTTCCGGCAACTGCACGCTGGCCGAGGGCAGCGTGTTCAGCGGGGTCGAAAAATTGATGGACACCGAGGTGGTCGCCGCCCAGGCGGACGAACCGAGTGTCATGGCGATGCCGGCAGCCATGCCGAACGCGCCAAGTTGTTTGAAGCTCATGTGAATTTCCCTGTGTGAATCTGGGCCGAGCGGCCATGGATTGTGAACAACGTCACGGATCCGTCTCGAATTCATTCTAGACAGATCACATGACGCGTCTCCACCATTACCGGAGTGCCGCACAGGGTTGATCCGTCTGAACGGATCACGTGACAGCCTGTCACATGGGCTGATCGGCTCCGTCCTCCCCGTGAACCGGGGGGGCTGCGTCCAATTCGGCGTTGGCTGCCTCGGCGGCTTCGGCGGCCGCCAGGGCCGCGGCGGCCAGCGCTTCGGCGGCTTCTGCCGGCAGGGCCCAGCTGTGCAGGATGTTGCTCACATCGCCAATGCCGGTCTTGTTCAGCGAGGAAAACAGCGCCACGCCGATGTCGGCCTCGTCGGTGGCGAGGTCGGCCAGCACGGCCTGGGCGCCGCGCAGGGATTCGGCCTGCTCCTTGCGGTTGAGCTTGTCGGCCTTGGTCAGCAGCACCAGCAGGCGCACCTCGCCGTTGCGCACGCGCGGCGCGACGAACTCCAGCAGGGTGCGGTCCAGCTCGGTGAAGCCGTGGCGCGAGTCCACCATCTGCACCACGGCGCACAGGTTGCGGCGCCAGGCCAGGTACTCGGCCATCACTTCCTGCCAGCGCAGCTTGGCGGTGCGCTCCACGGCGGCGTAGCCGTAGCCGGGCAGGTCGGTCCAGACCTGGTCAGGCGCGGCCTTGGCGCCCAGGTGGAAGAGGTTGATGTGCTGGGTGCGCCCGGGCGTCTTGGACGCATAGGCCAGCTGGCGCTGCTGCGCCAGGGTGTTGATGGCGGTGGATTTGCCCGCGTTGGAGCGCCCCACGAAGGCCACCTCGGGCAATTCGCTGGCCGGCAGTTGGTGCAGCTGGGCGGCGGTGGTGAAGAAGCGTGCCGAGTGGGCCCAGTTCAGGGCGAGCTTGCCGGCGTCGAGTTCGGCCTGTTTCGCGGCCTCTTTCGCAGGGCTTTTGGGCGCCTTGAGCGGGGCTTTCTGTGCGGGTTGTCCTGCCTGTCCAGCAGGTGTCGCGGGTCGCGGGCGGCGCTTGGGGCCGGGGTTTGTGCTCGCCTTGGGGCGAGATGGCGTCGAACGGGTCATGGGACATTGTAAAATCTCTGGGTTTCATCGCCAAACCAACCAGAGCCCGGACTCATCCGCAACGTCATGAAGCGCTTTTCTCAACTGACCGCTCACCTGATCGCCGTCGCCTCGGTGGCCCTGTCTCTGTCGGGTGCTGCCCAGGCATCTGGCGCCAAGGCGGCCAAGCCGGACCTGGCTGCTGGCGAGGCCAAGGCCACCACCGTGTGCGCCGCCTGCCACACGGCCGACGGCTCGCGTGGCCTGCCGACCTTCCCCATCCTGCAGGGCCAGCACCCTGAGTACCTGGTCAAGCAACTGACCGAGTTCAAGGAAGGCAAGCGCAAGAACAGCGTCATGAACGGCATGGCCGCTGCGCTGTCGCCGGAAGACATGCGCAACATCGCTGCCTTCTACGCCTCCAAGAAGGCCAAGGAAGGCACGGCCAAGAACAAGGACCTCGTCGCCGTGGGCGAGCGCATCTTCCGTGGCGGCATCGCCAAGAAGGGCGTGCCTGCTTGCGCGGCCTGCCACAGCCCGAACGGCGCTGGCATCCCGGCGCAGTACCCGCGTCTGGCCGGTCAGCATGCCGACTACACCAAGACGCAGCTGACGACCTTCCGCCAGGGCGAGCGCAACAACAGCGCCCAGATGTCGGCGATTGCCGCGAACCTGAGCGACAAGGAAATCGAGGCCCTGGCCGATTACGTGGCCGGCCTGCGCTGAGCCCCGCTCAACCGCGTCACCCGCATCCACCGCAGCTCCGGACCCACAGGCGGGCGGCCCTCTCCGGGCTGACCCGCTTTTGTCCTTCCTGGGCTGCCGCTTGAGGTCGGCATGGTGCGGGATGGCGCCGCGACCCCTCGAGGCTTCCACGGACAATCACCGACATGCGCACCGCGGCCCTGCCACAGACTCCCCCCGGCACCCCTCCAGTCACCCCCGCTGCACACAAGGTGCGTCGCCAGGTGCTGGACGTGCTGGCGTCGATGCGCTTTGCGATCGCGTTGCTGACGGTGATCTGCATCGCCTCGGCCATCGGCACGGTGGTCAAGCAGGGCGAGCCCTTGGTCAACTACGTCGACCAGTTCGGGCCGTTCTGGGCCGAGGTGTTCGGCGCTTTGGGCCTGTACCGCATCTACAGCTCGGGCTGGTTCCTCACCATCCTGGCCTTCTTGGTGGTGTCCACCAGCCTGTGCATTGCGCGCAACACGCCCAAGATCCTGGCCGACTGGCGCACGCACAAGGAACACATCCGCGAGCAGGCCCTGCAGGCCTTCCACCACCGCGCCACCGGCGTGCTGGCGCAGTCCTTGGGCGAGGCGCAGGCCGCGGTGTTGGGCACGCTGGCGCAGCAGGGCTGGTCGGTGAAGACGCAGCGCCGCGAGGCGGCGGCCAAGGACGGTGTTTCGGACGGTGCTTCGAGCGGCGCCTCGGGCGGCGGGCCCACCGGGGCCACCAGGGCCGGCGTGATGATCGGTGCGCGCCTGGGTGCGGCCAACAAGCTGGGCTACATCGCGGCGCACAGCGCCATCGTGCTGATCTGCCTGGGCGGTTTGTTCGACGGCGACCTGATCGTCAACGCCCAGGTGTGGGCGCAGAAGCTGCAGCCCTTCAAGGGCGGCATGGGCGAGCCGGAGCGCGGCCGCCTGGGCGAAGGCAACCCGGCTTACCGCGCCCAGTTGTTCGTGCCGGAAGGCGCGCGCAGCAACGCGGCCGTGGTGAACTTGAACCAGGGCATGTTGGTGCAGCCGCTGCCCTTCGAGGTCGAGCTGAAGAAATTCTCGGTGGACTACTACGCCACCGGCATGCCCAAGCGCTTCGCCAGCGACATCGTCATCCACGATGCCCGCAAGGGCGTGGACAAGGCCTTCACGGTCGAGGTCAACCACCCGGTGGTCTATGACGGGGTGACGATCTTCCAGTCCAGCTTCGAAGATGGTGGCTCGTCGGTGCAGCTCAAGCCCTTGCGCCTGGACCTGGGCACGGCGCAGGTCGCGCGTGCCGGGCAAGCCACACAGGCTGCACAGAGCGCCAGCAGCGTGGCTGCCGTGGTGGGCGGGGCGCCGCAGATGCTGTCTGTGCCCGCGGGCGATCTGCAGCTGGAGGTGACCGGGCTGCGCGTCATCAACGTCGAGGACGTGGCGCAGGCGCAGAAGTCGTCCGCAGCCGATGGTGCGGCGTCGGGTGGTTCACCAGGAGGTGAGTCTGGCGAGGCCTCCGGCAACGACGTCCGTGGCGTGAACCTGGCCGAGCTGAGCAAGCACCTGGGCTCGGGCGCCAAGCCGGCGGGCAACAAGCAGTTGGTCAACATCGGGCCGTCCGTCATCTACAAGCTGCGCGATGCCGCCGGCCAGGCGCGTGAGTACCAGAACTACATGGCGCCGGTGAAGCTCGACGGGCAGCAGGTCTTCCTGTTCGGGGTGCGCGACACGCCGGCCGAAGGCTTCCGCTACCTGCGCGTGCCAGCCGACGAGGACATGAGCGTGCAGGGTTGGTTGCGCCTGCGCCAGGCCTTGAACGACGGTGCCATGCGGGCCGAGGCGGCCCAACGCTTTGGCCGCATGGCCGCACCGGCCGACCGTGCCGACCTGCAGGCGCAGCTGGGTGGCTCGGCGCAACGGGCGCTGGACCTGTTCGCTGGCGCCATCCCGGTCAAACCGGGGCAGCCTTCCGTGGGCGGTTTGCCGGCCCTGTCGGATTTCATCGAGCAGGCCGTGCCCGCCGACCAGCGCGAACGCACCTCGGCCACGCTGGTGCGCATCCTCAATGGCGCGCTGTTCGAGCTGCTCAACCTCAGCCGCGAGCGCGCGGGCGTGGCGCCGCTGTCGCCCGAACAGGACGAAGCGCGCCGCTTCATGACGGCCTCGGTGCTGTCGCTGTCGGACGCGATGTTCTACCCGGTGCCCATGGTGCTGGTGCTGGAAGGCTTCGTGCCCAAGCAGGCCAGCGTGTTCCAGGTGACGCGAACCCCGGGCCGCAACGTGGTCTATCTGGGCTGCGTGCTGCTGATCGTCGGTGTGTTTGCCATGCTTTACATCCGCGAGCGGCGCCTGTGGGTGTGGCTGCAGGATGATGGCGCCGGCGCCACCCGTGTGAAGATGGCGCTGTCGTCCACCCGCCAGACGCTGGACACCGACCGCGAGTTCGAGCGTTTGCAGCGCGCGGTGCTGGGCGCCACCGCCCCGGCCCCCGCCGCGCCCTGAGTTTCAAGGACACACAACATGAGCACTTCCCCTTCGGTGGTTGTCGCCGACGACCTGCCCACCGGCCTCACCGACCTGAAGCGCCCGCCCAGCGACTGGCTGTTCGCCGTCGTGGTGCTGGCGCTGACGGCCTGGGGCTTCTGGCGTTTTGGCGCGGCCATGGACGTCTATGAGCAGGGCATCCTGCTGGCGGCGGCGCCTAGCGTCATCGCCATGGGCTGGTTCTGGCGCCCGGTGCGCCTGCTGCTGCTGGCCAGCGGCCTGGCCACCTGGGGCGCGGCCGCCCTGTACCTGCGCACCACGGACGACCACGGCGCCGACCTGGCCCAGGGCGAGCAGATTTTCTGGCTGAAGTACTTCCTCTCCAGCCAGAGCGCCATTTTGTGGATGAGCGTGCTCTTCTTCATGAGCACGGTGTTTTACTGGATCGGGCTGCTGTCGCGCAGCACCACGGGCACCAAGCTGGGCTCGCGCATCGCCTGGGCTGGCGTTTTCATGGCCATCACGGGCACGTTGGTGCGCTGGTTCGAAAGCCACCAGATCGCCCCCGACATCGGCCACATCCCGGTGAGCAACCTCTACGAGGTGTTCGTGCTGTTCGCCTGGCTGACCACGGCCTTCTGGCTGTACTACGAAGACCGTTTCGAGCGCATGGGCCAGTCGTTGGGCTCGCTGGGCGCCTTCGTGATGCTGGTGGTCAGTGCCGCCGTGGGCTTCCTGCTGTGGTACGCCGTGGTGCGTGGCGCCAGCGAAATCCAGCCCTTGGTGCCGGCTTTGCAAAGCTGGTGGATGAAGCTGCACGTGCCGGCCAATTTCATCGGTTACGGCACCTTCGCGATGTCTGCCATGGTGGCGTTTGCCTACCTGATCAAGCTGCGCGCCGGTGAAACGCAGTGGTGGAAGCTGGCGCCGCTGTGGCTGGTGGGCGTGGTGCTGTGCTTCGAGCCCATCGTGTTCCGCAGCAAGCCGGGCGCCGAGCAGATGGTGGGCACGTACTGGGCCATCTACTTCGGCGTGGCGTCGCTGATCGTCGCGGGCATCATCGCGGCGCGCCGCAAGATCGCGGCCCAGTTGCCCGACTTCGAGGTGCTGGACGACGTGATGTACAAGGCCATCGCCGTGGGCTTTGCCTTCTTCACCATCGCCACCATCCTGGGCGCGTTCTGGGCGGCCGAGGCCTGGGGCGGCTACTGGAGCTGGGACCCGAAGGAGACCTGGGCCCTGATCGTCTGGCTGAACTACGCGGCCTGGCTGCACATGCGCCTCATGAAGGGCTTGCGTGGCGAGTTCGCGGCCTGGTGGGCCCTGGGCGGCCTGCTGGTGACGTCCTTCGCCTTCCTGGGCGTCAACATGTTCCTGTCGGGGCTGCACTCGTACGGGCAGTTGTGATCCTGCCGTGAGCAGGGCATGAAAAGGGCGGTCCTCACCGCCCTTTTTCCGTTCAAGAAGGCGGCTGCATGGTCGATAACCGACTCAGGAATGTTTTGTCGGGATCCAAGCCATGCGCTACGTCGTTCGTGACACCAAGGGAAGCATCGTCAGTCTGCACCGCGAGGCGGTGCCGGGCTCTGACCTGCTGCCGCTGAGCCATCCCGATGTGCAGGCTTTCCTGACCGGCACGGACGGCAAATCGTTCGCGGCCATGGACGCCGACCTGGTCCGGGTGCTGGAGGATTTGATCGACGTGCTGCTGCGGCGCAATGTGTTCCGCATCACCGACCTGCCGCTGGAAGCGCAGGTCAAGCTGTTCGAGCGCAAGCACTTCCGCGACAACCTGCAGTCCCACGCGCTGAACCTGTACGCAGGGCAGCAGGCGCAGAGTTCGGTCAGTGCGAACGACGCACCGGCCACCGGCGCCATGTCCGACCTGGTGCCCTTCGACTGGGCCAGCAGCGACTTCAAGGTCTGAGCGCCACCTGAAGGCCCCCCGCCTTCAGAACACCCGGTGCGTCAGGGCCGGCAGCTGGGTGCGCACCTGCGTCTGGCGCGCCTTGCTGAGCTCGGCCAGCACCACGCCCTGGCCATCTTCCTGACGGCAGGCCAGCACCTCGCCCCAAGGGCCCACGGCCAGGGAGTGGCCGAAGGTGCGGCGACCGTTTTCATGCAAACCGCCTTGCGCGGGCGCCAGCACGTGGCAGAGGTTTTCCACGGCGCGGGCGCGCAGCAGCAACTCCCAGTGGGCACGGCCCGTGGTGTCGGTGAAGGCCGCGGGCAGGACGATGAGGTCCAGCGGCTGCGTGGCGCCGAGCTGTCGGAACAGTTCGGGGAAGCGCAGGTCGTAGCAGACGCTCAGGCCCACGCGCCAGGTCTGGCCTGAGCGGTCGGTGAGGTCGAAGGCCGCAGGCTCGCTGCCGGGCCGCAGCGTGGCGGCCTCGTCGTAGCGGCGCTGGCCATCGTCGAAACAGAACAGGTGGACCTTGTCGTAGCGCGCCACGCGGGCGCCGTCGGGGCCATAGACCAGGGTCGTGTTGTAGACCTTGTCCGAGCCGGGCTCGCGGATGGGCAGGGTGCCGCCGATCAGCCAGATGCCGTGTTCGCGGGCGGCCTCGGAGAGCACGTGCTGCATCGGCGTGCTGTTGGTGCCGGGGATGAGCGTGTCGGCCAGGGGCTCGGCGATGTCGAGCTTGTCGCTGTCGTGCTGGCCCATCAGGCAGAAGTACTCGGGCAGGGCCACGAGCTCGGCGCCCGCGGCGGCGGCTTCGGCGATCAGGCCGCGTGCCACCTCGAAGTTATCGTCCACGCGCGGGGTGGACACCATCTGCACGGCTGCAACTTTCATGGGGTGGTCTGGGCTGATGAGGGATCCCGACAGGGGCGTGGGCAGCCGGCCTTGCCGTATGCTTGGGCACATCATGGCCGAACTTGATCCCCAGGCGCAAGGCGCGCTGTTGTCAGAACCCACCGGCTTGGCGGGCCCCACGGACGCCACGAACCCCGCGGCGAACCCCGTTGTGTGGCGCGAGTGGGCCGAGCGGGTGCGCGATGCCGCCTCGCGCGGCGCCTGCTTGCGCGTGCGCGGGGGCGGCAGCAAGGACCACCTGGGCGACACCACCCGCGGCGAGCTGCTCGACACCCGGGCCTGCCAGGGCATCGTGGCCTACGAGCCCAGCGAACTGGTGGTCCGCGCCCGTGCGGGCACGCCCTTGGCCGAGGTCGAAGCCGCGCTGGCCGAGCGCGGACAGCACCTGGCTTTCGAGCCGCCGCGCTTCGCTTTCCATGCCGATGGCAGCGGCCCAGGGGCTTGCGCGGCCACCCTCGGTGGCGTGGTGGCCAGCGGCCTGAGCGGGCCGGGCCGGGTCAGCCGCGGCGCCGTGCGCGACCACGTGCTGGGTTGCACGCTGATGAACGGCCGCGCCGAGGTGATGCGCTTTGGCGGGGCGGTGATGAAGAACGTGGCGGGCTTTGACCTCTCTCGCCTGATGGCGGGCTCCATGGGCACCCTGGGCCTGTTGCTGGAGGTGACGCTCAAGGTGATGCCGCAGCCGGTGGTGTCGGCCACCATGCGCTTCGAGATGCCCCAGGCCGAGGCCCTGGCCCAGGTCAACCAGTGGGCGGCCCAGCCCTTGCCGCTGGACGCTTCTGCCTGGTGGGACGGCATGCTGGTGCTGCGCTTGCGTGGCGCGCGGGCGGCGGTGGCCAGCGCGGTGCAGCGCCTGTACCGCGAGCGCCGCGGCGAGTTGCTGGCGCCCCCCGTGGCCGAGGCTTTCTGGCAAGGCATGCGCGACCAGAGCGACGAATTCTTCCAGCGCGCGCGCGCGGCCGTGGCCCAGGCGGGCGGCCAGGGGGTGGCCCTGTGGCGCCTGTCGGTGCCGCCCACCACCGCGCCGCTGGAGGTGCACGGCGAGCAGCTCATCGAGTGGTTTGGCGGTCAGCGCTGGGTGTGCACCCCCGCGCCGGCGGCGGCCGTGCACGCCCTGGCGGCGCGCGTGGGCGGCCATGCCCAGGCGGTCTGCGCGGCCCAGCCCATGCCGTGCGTGGACGGGGCTGCCTTGTCGCCGGTGCTGCTGCGCTTGCACCAGCAGGTGCAGCGGGCCTTCGACCCCCAGGGCGTGTTCGCCACGGGCCGCCTCCTTCCACCTGCCGCCTGATTCGGCGCACGCAGCCCTACCCATGCAGCCCCACCCATGCAGACACGCCTCTCACCCGAGCACCAGTCCACCCCCGCCGGCCAGCAGGCCCAGGCCGTGCTGCGCCAGTGCGTGCACTGCGGCTTTTGCAACGCCACCTGCCCGACCTACCGCCTGACCGGCAACGAGCTGGACGGCCCGCGCGGCCGCATCTACCTGATGAAGCAGGTGTTCGAGGGCCAGGCGCCCACGCGCACCACGCAGCAGCACCTGGACCGCTGCATCGGGTGCCGCCACTGCGAAAGCACCTGCCCGTCCGGTGTGCCCTACCACGAGCTCCTGGCCGTGGGCCAGCCGGTGGTGGACGCCGCCGTGGCCCGCCCCTGGCGCGAGCGTCTGCTGCGCTGGGGCCTGCGCACGCTGATGCCCTCGCCGCTGTTCACCCCGGCCTTGCGCGTGGGCCAGGCCGTGCGCGGGCTCTTGCCCGAGGCCTTGCGCGCGCAGGTGCCGGCGCGTTCGCCCCTCGCGCCGCCCGCCTGGCCCGATGCGCGCCAAAGCCTGCACGCACGCCGCGTGCTGATGCTCAAGGGCTGCGTGCAGCCGGGCTTGCGTCCGCACATCGACGCATCCACGGCGCGCGTGCTCGATGCACTGGGCATCCGTGCCGAGGTGGCTTCGTCCTCCGGGTGCTGCGGGGCCGTGCAAGGCCACATGGGCGATGTCGATGGGGCCAAGGTGCGCGCGCGCCGCAACATCGACGCGTGGTGGCCGTACATCGTGTCGGCCACGCCGGTGGAGGCGGTGCTGGTCAATGCCTCGGGCTGCGGCGCCTGGGTCAAGGATTACGACAGCCTGCTGGCCGACGACCCGGCCTATGCCGACAAGGCCAAGCGCCTCGTCGCCCTGGTGCGCGACCCGGGCGAGATGCTGCCGGCCTGGTTGCCCGTGCTCAAGCGCAAGCTGGGCCGCAAGGCCGCGGCCGGCGCGCTGGGCGGCTTCACCTTCCACCCGCCGTGCAGCCTCAGCCACGCACAGCGCCTGAGCAGCGCGGCCAAGCCAGGCCCGATCGAAACGAGCTTGCGCGAGCTGGGCTTCGAGGTGCGCCTGGCCCGCCAGGACAGCCACCAGTGCTGCGGCGCCGGTGGCGCGTACAGCGTGCTGCAGCCGGAGATGTCACGGCAGCTGCGCGACCTCAAGCTCCAGGCGCTGCAGCCCGAACAGGGTGCAGAAAGTGCGGCCTCCGGCCCCCAGGTGATCGCCAGCGCGAACATCGGCTGCATCACCCACCTGCAATCGGGCACGGACACGCCGGTCAAGCACTGGATCGAGCTGCTGGACGAGGCGCTCACGGGTTGATGGCACCTCCGATGCGGGCGGAGCTCGGCTCACGCACCTGTCAGGTGCATTCGCCGAGCTCCGAGCTGCATGCACCGAGCCCAAAGCTCGGCGTGCGCAGCAAAAAGGTGCGTGCACGGAGCTCGGATCTCCATGCGCCGAGCTTTTTGCTCGGGCCACGCACCTGATTGGTGCATTCACGGAGCTCTGAGCTCCGTGCGCCGAGTTCAAAGCTCGGTGCGCGCACCTTCGAGGTGCGTGTGCGCAGCTGGGATCTCGGCGTGTGCAGCTCCGGGCTCGGCGCGTGCGGTTCGGCGCTCAGACCACTCCCACGCGCGCTCAGACCGAACGGTCGGTGCCCGCGGGCGCGGTGGGTTGTTGCGCGGTTTCGACCGGGGCGGTCTCGCGGTCGTCGAAGCTGACTTCGACGTCGATGCGCGATTTCACCGGCATGCCCTGGCGCTCGCCGGGGGTGAAGCGCGCTTGCAGGAAGGCCTCTCGGGCGGCTTCGACGAAGGGGGCGGGCAGGGCGTCTTCGGCGTTCGGAGGGGGCGCGACCATGACCTTGCGCACGGCACCGGCCTCGTCGATGAACAGGGTCAGGCGGCCCGTGCGGACGCGGCCAGGCTCGACGCCGGGCGGGTAGCTGATCTGGACGATGCCCAGGGCCTGGGGCGGGCGGTCGAGCATGTCGCGGCGGGCGTAGCCGGTGAAGGTGGCGTCGCCGTCGGCAGAGGGGGATGCCGCTGGGGAGACTTCCGCGCTGGTGGCCGGCATGGGCGCCAGGGCTTGGAAAGGCTCCGCGGCATCGGCCATGTCGGTGCGTTCGGCCGAGGGCTGCGCCATCGGTGGGGCGAGGGCCGGGGCGGTATCGGCCTGGGCGATCCGGGTGGGCGTGGCCAGGGTCCAACGCACCTGCATGGCCGTGGCCGTTGTCGCCGTGGATGCCGAAGGCGCGTGACCACCCGAGGTGGTCGCGCTGTAGCCTGGTGTGTGGCCCGGTGTCTGGCCCGGTGCCAGCGCCTGTGTCCGCAGGAACAGGCCCACCCCCAGAGCCGCATGCAGGCCCAACGCTGCCAGCACGCACCAACCCACGCGCCGTGACGGTGGCGTCAGCGGGTGGGCGGTGAGCGTGCCTGTCATGGCCTTCACTGCGTCAGTTCGCGCCAGGAGGTGCGGCGCATGGTGCCGGTGGACGTCGGTGCCTTGACGTGGTCACGCACCTCGGTGGAGCCGTCGGCGTTGGTGATGATCTGGCCCGACTTCGAGCGGCCTTCGAACTGCAGGGTGTTGATGCCCATGGTGGCCACCGAGCGCTTGTAGCCGGCCAGCTGGGTGCTGGCCTGTTCCAGCACATAGGAGCCGGTGGCGATGTCCAAGTCATAGAGCCACGAGTAACCCGAGCCGCTGCACACGTCGGTGGCGGGCACGATGCTGGCCACGGTCAGGGTGGTGTAAGCCAGGCTCATGCCCACGGCCACGCGCTCGCCGGCATCGGGCAGGTCGATGTACCAGCCGGCCACGGTGCTGCTGCTCCAGTCCACCGCGTTCTTGGTGACGGTGCGGTTGTTGCCGGAGGTGGTCAGGGTCTGGGCGACCATGCTGCTGCGGATGTTGCTCCAGCCGGTGGAGGTCAGCGGGTCCTTGACGGCGTAGATGGAGCCGGGGGTGGTGGTGTCCATGGCGTCGGTGGCGCCCAGGTAGCGGCCCGTGCCGACCAGCACCACCGGGTAGTTGTAGCCGCCGTAGCGCACCTCGGCCAGCTCGGGCTTGACCGTGATGGGCTGGGCCGTGCCGTCCTTGACGAACTGGGCCAGGCGCACGGCGCGGGTGTCGGCGGTGGTGCCGGTGGGGGCGGCCAGGTTGTTGGCGTCGAAGCGCCACAGGTTGCCCAGCAGGTCGCCGGCGTAGAAGCGCACGGCCTCGTTGTCAGACGGGGTCGAGATCCAGGCGTTGAGCTTGGTGAGGCCGCTGGGGTTGCTCGACGAGCCCACCGCCGCGTTGTTCACCAGCGTGGGCACCTTGTGCATGATGGCGCCGGTGTGGGCGTTGAGCACGTACAGGTAGCCGTTGCCGCTGTTGTTGATGCCCGAGGCGAAGACCACCGCCCAGACCCTGGCGCCAGTGCCGTCCGGCACCTGGGTGATGACGGGGTTGCCGTAGCTCAGGCCCAGGTCCGCATCGGTGAACTCCCACATCAGGGTCGGGCTGCTCGGCGAGCTGACGTCCAGCGCGTAGTACGACTTGCCTCCCGCGCCCAGGCCACCGACCAGCATGGTCCGCCAGACGTTTTCGCCCTCCACGACGCGGTGGATGTCGGCCACCACGGGCGTGGCGTTGACGCTGAAGCGGTGCTGGTTGCCATAGTCGGAGTCTCCCAGCATGTAGAGGCTGGGCATCACCGCGCGGGGGATGTAGGCCCACACCTCGCTGCCGGCCGTGGGGCAGGACGTGGCGCTGTTGCCGGATTTGGCCGAGAAAGCGTGCAGCATGCCGTCGTTGGCGGCGGCATAGACGATGGGGCAGCGGCTGGCGTTGTTGGTCTGGTAGGTGGTGTAGCCGTTGTTGGTGTACGAGAAAGGCGGTTTGCCCACGTACACGGGCGAGGCGTCCACCATGTCACCCAGCACACTGCGGCGGCTGCGGTAGAGCGTGCCTTCGTTGCTGCGGTCACCGCGGATGAAGTTCACCAGGGCCGCGCCCGAGGCGTTGGTCTGTTGCGTGGAGGTCAGCGCGGAACATTGCGTGGGCCGGGGTGACTGGCTGCAGTAGTTGTTGAAGTAGCCAGTCAGCAGGCCGCCATCCACGTCGGAGGACAGGTTGGTGTAGGTGAAGTTGCCCAGGCTCTGGCTGGTGGTGCTGCCCGAAGTCGTCTTGCGGGCGTAGTAGATGGTGCGGCTGCTGTATGCCTGGCCGTCCAGCAGGGTGCTGGCTTTCCAGTTGCTGTTTTCCGTGCCGATGGACACCGTGTCGGTGGCGGTGTTGATCGTGATGGTGCGGGCTTCGAGCTCGCCGTTCCAGCTCTGGGTGCGGTAGGACGCGATGAAGACCTGGTCGGTGCCGAGCACGGGGCGCAGCGAGGTGCTGGCCGCCGAGGCGCCGGCGCCGTCCCGGGCGGTGATGTCGGAGAGCGCCGTGCTCAGGGCCGAGACCAGCGCGTCGGCGCTGCCCGCCGAGAAGTAGCGGCCATGGCCGTTGACGGCGGCGTGCCAGAGGTCGTCGATCTTGGCTGGGTCGCTGGAGGTGTCCAGCGGCGGGATCGGCCATTTCCTGGCGCCCGACTTGATGTCGTTGAAGTCGCTGGAGGCACCGGTGAGGTAGTTGACGTCGTAACGCAGCCGGCCGCTCAGGCCCAGGCCCAGCGTGTACGTCGTCATGTGCTGCTTGCGGTTGGGGTCGGTGTCCGAGTAGGGCACGCTGTTGACGAGGTCGGTGCGCAGGTCGGTGTTGTAGTAGTAGGCGGCCACGTCGGCCAGGGTGTTGGGCGCGGGGCCGCCGTTGCTGGCGGATTCCACCGTGGTCGCATTGGGTTGCGAGGACTTGCAGCTGACGGTGGCGCCAGAGGGGTCCTGCAGGGTCACCCAGTTGGTGTAGGTGGTGCCTGTCGGCGTGACCGTCATCACCTGCTGTTCGGTGTATGGCGTGTAGTTGCGCTTGCCGTTGGAGCAGCCGGTGGTGTTGCCCGCCCGGTAACTGGTGCGCACGTAGGTGGCGGTGTAGTTGGTGCTGTCGTCGTACTGCGGGCGCGGCGTCGCGTTGATGTCGGCGTCTTGGTTGCCCACGGCGGTGCTGCCATCCAGTTGCGTGGGCAGGGTGGATTCGTTCCAGTAGCCGTCGGTGGTCAGGATGCTGTAGTTGCGCTGGCAGGCGTTCTGGATGGGGTCGGTCTGGCCGGTGAACTTGTTGCCGTAGTAGCGACCCACCTTGGCCAGGGCACGGCGCAGGGGCGTGGAGCCCCCCACGGGGGCGCCGTACAGGTTGCTGAAGAACAGCGTTTTCTGGTCGGCGCCGAAGTCGGCGATGTTGGCAAAGCTGCCCAGGTTGGGCGTGGTGTCGGTGTTGTAGTTGCTGTTCTTGTTGATGGTGGTGAAGCCCACGCGGTAGCGGTTGTCCAGCGCGAACATGGCGCGGCCCGCGGCCGAGCGCATCATCAGGATGCGGGTGCGGTAGTAGGCGTACCAGTTGGCGTAGCGCTGCTGGTCGGCCGCCGACAGGCTGCTGATGAGCACCTGGCTGAATTTGCTGCTGCCGGCCCCTGAGCCGATGTTGCTCAGACACTCGTTGACGAAGGTGCTGCCGGTGTCGAAGTTGCCGGCGCTGTCGTAGGCCCAGGACTGGGGCGTCTGCGTGCCCGTGTAGTTGTAGTAGTAGTGCGTGGCCGGGTTGTTGCCGGTGGCCGAGAGGTTGGTGGTGCGCAGCTTGCCCAGCACCCAGTTCGACACGGTGCCCTTGCGCACGCTGGAGAAGGTGAAGGTGATCGTGTACTTGTAGGTGTAGGGGAAGGTGAACAAGGAGACCAGGTCTTTGTCCACCACCTTGCCCACCATCCAGTGGGTGTCGTCGCCGCTTTCATACACGGCGACCAGGTCATTGACCGCCAGCGAGACGCCATTGGTCGTGATGGTGTCCGTCAGCACGACGGGCGTGGTGGCGTCCGGGTCGGGCGTGTCGGTGTTGAGTGACTTGGTGACGCTGGCAGACGACGACAGCGTCGGCTGGAAACCATCGGACCAGGCCGCGGTCAGTGGCTGGTTGGGGTAGTTGCGGCCGTCGGCCGTCTTGGGCAAGGCGTAGGGGGAGGTCGCCGCCGAGGGGTTGAACGCTGCGCCATTGCACTGCGACGACCACACGCTGTAGGCGCCGCGGTCACCGGTGTCATCGGGCAGGTAGTCGCTGGCCATCGAGCCCGAGTTGTCCAGGATGAACATCAGGTTGGGCTTGACCGACACGGTGGCGTTGATCAGCGGCGAGTTGCTGATGTCGGTGCTGGCGGCCCAGCTCAGCTGACCCGGGGCGAAGCCGCCCAGCAACAGGGACGCGGCCATGGCGACACGCAGGGCACGCGAGGGCGGCAGATCGGATGCCGTGGCGGGCCGTGCTTGGGGGGAAAGGGGATGGGTCATGTCGCCTCCGACATCAGAACTGAACGATGGTCTCGGTGATGGACGACGTGCTGCGCGCACCCACGGCCTGCACCACGATGCGGTAGTACGTGCCTTGGGCCGTGCCCGTCAGCGGTGCGGGTTTGCTGTAGTCCAGGCTGCCCTTGTCGTTGGCCACGCCGGCGCCCGAGTTGGCCGGTGCCGCGCAGGAGTTGCCCGTGGCGGTGGGGGCGCCCGTGGCCGAGCACAAACGGAAGATGGCGTAGCGCAGCGTCACCGGCTCGGTCGCGCTGGCCGTGGCCACCGTGCGTGCCGCCAGGGTGCATTGGCCCGTCACGGTGCCGCTGGCGTAGGCGCAGGTGTCGCCGTTCCAGTCCACCAGCACGCGGCCGGCATGGCTGCTGAGCTGGCCGGTGGCGTCCAGGTTGTCGGTGGCCGAGGCGTAGTAGCCAACGGCCGTGTTGTTGGCGTCCAGCGTGGTCGCGTTGGCGGCCAGCCACTCGATGGCGGTTTGCGTGGCGCGCTCGGTCGAGGCCACGGTCTCCTGCTTGAAGCCGAGGTTGCCCAGCACCGTGGTGCCGCTGTCCACCGAGCGCACCAGGGCGACGGCGCCCAGCGACAGGGCCAGCAAGGCCAGCAGGGCGAAGATGAGGGACAGGCCGCGCTGCTTCATACGGCACTCCACACCACGTTGCGCAGCGGCACGACGGTGTCATAGACCTTGTAGCGGTAGTGCTGCCACTCGGTGTCGGTCGCGTTGGGTTTGGGGATGGTCAGCGTCAGGCACTGGCGCGAGCTGCCCGTGCTGCAGGCGGCGGTGCCCGACACGGTGGTGGCGGTGCCCACGTCCCACACCGGGTCGGTGGTCGTGACGGCATCTTTTTCCCGCACCTCGCTGCGCGCCACCACGGCGATGCGCACGCTCAGCACGCGCGACCAGTCGTCGGCGGTGGTCGGGGTGGTGGTGTCGAACTGATCGACCACGCCGTCTTTGGGGGCGCTGGTGTCCTTGCCGTACATCACGCGCAGGGCCACGATGCCCGAGGCCAACACCTGGTCGGCACCCCAGGTGCCAGTGGCCTGCAGCTCGCGCATGACCAGGTTCTCGCTGGCGACGGTGTACTCGCGCAGCACGATGCTGCCCAGGTTGACCAGGTAGCTGGTGTCGGCGGGGTAGCCGGTGGTGGGCATCAACGAAGCCGTGGACGCGGGGTTCCAGCCTGCGGTCACGGTGACGTTGGGCACGACGGTGCTGGACAGCACGTTGGCGCCCGAGCCTGCCACCTGGAACACCGTGCACCAGTTGCTGCTGCTCCAGGTGCCGGGGATGGCCATCATCGTGTCGCCATTGCTCACGCCGGTGCTGGAGTTCACGGTGAAGCTGGTGTCCACCGCCGCGTGGTTGGCCTTGACGACCATGGGCACCGAGAAGCTGCTGCGGCCACTGCTGAAGGTGCGCAGCGTGGGCACGCCATTGGCATTGACGGTGATGGTGACCGGCGCCAGCGTCAGGGCCAGGGTGGCGGCGCTGCCGTACTTGGCCGTGATGGGGCAGCCCAGCGCGGCGCTGTGGCTGATGAGGCCGTAGCCCGCGCCTTGCACGTCGCGGCTGACGGTGTAGAGGCCGACGGAGCCGTTGACCTGGGCGTCCGAGCCCGAGCTGGTCGTGCGGCGCTGGCCTTCGGCATTGACCACCACCTGCGCGATGATGACCGTTGTGATCAGGGCCAGGGCCATGCCGACCATCAGCTCCACCAGGGTGAAGCCGTGGGCAGGGGTGTGTGGGGTGCGCATCTGGGACCTCAGCTGGCGGCGCTCAGCCGCGTGCGGGTGGTGTAGCTGTGCTGGTCGTCGCTGCCGTGCTGCCAGGTCACGGTGATCGTGACCATCTGCGTGGTGGCGTCGATGACGATGCTGCCGTTGCCGTTGGGCAGCGTGTTGCTGACCTTGCTCTGCCAGTCGCTGCAGCGGGTGTTGGAGGTGCAGGCCGTGCCGTTGTAGTTGGCCACGTGGCTGAGGTCGCCCCACATCGTGCCGACCACCTCGTTGGCCAGGTAGCTGGCGTCGGCGCGGTACTTGGCATCGGACTGGGCGGCCGTCATGCGCGCCTGCAGGCCCACCAGGGCCAGCACACCGATGCTGAAGATGAGGATGGAGACCAGCACCTCGATGAGCATCATGCCGCGCTGGCCTGGCATGCGGGGGGGGCGTTTGTTCATGGCGAACCTCACAGGCAGCGACGCGGGTCGCTGGAGCTGGTGATCAGCGGGTCGCAGGAGCGCACCATGCCGGCCGGGGTGATGTCCACGCGCAGGGGGCGGTCCTCAGATTGTGCCGAGGCGTAGCTCACCACGATGCGCGTCAGGTTGCCCGAGCGGCGGCCCAGGGCATCGAAGGTCACGCTGCTGGCGGCGGTGCTGCCATCGGCGGCCAGTCCGTTGACCGACACGCCCGTGCTGCCTTCTGCGCCCAGGCGCTTGACCACGATCAACGGGTTGGTGGCGTCGGTGCTGGCGTTGGTGGGCGCGGCCGCGCAGGCGCTGCCCGGGTCGCGCACGCTGACCACCCACGAGGTGCCCGTGTCCGAGACCGTGCAGCTGTTGTTCAGCGCCGTGGCCGTGCCATTGCCGACCATGTAGAAGGTGATGGGGCGGTTGCGGCGCACGGCCTCGTTGCGGGCTTGCTGCAAACCCGTCTGCAGGGATTCGGCCTGGTTGCGCAGCTTGGCGTTGCGAACCCAGGCGCTCATGCTGGGCACGGCGGTGGCGAGCAACATGCCCAGCACCACCAGGGTGACGGCGATCTCGATGATCGAAAAACCGCCTTGGGTCGGGCGTTGTGCCGAGCGCTGGGCCGGGCGGAGGGCGTGTGGGGTGTGCGTCATGGCGGTGTCCTCTCGGCTCAGGAGCATTCGGAGGCCGACTTGACGGCCCAGCACGCCGCGGTGGCGGTGCTGCCGGCGAACTGGGTGGTGCCCTTGGCGCCGCTGTCGCCGAGGGTGTAGGCGTAGCCGTTGACCGTGCTGCTGCTCTTGCCCGTGGCCGTGATCGTGTAGTTCTGGCCGCTGTTGCTGGTGGTGCAGCTGTAGTCGAAGTACTTGCTGTCGGCGATCACCAGGGCGTTGGCGGCGGCGTTGCCGCAGGTGGTGGCGGCGGTCGGGCCGTAGGCGCGGTTGTCCTGGTAGAACTGTTCCAGGCGCACGCGCTGGCTGGCCAGGTTGGTGAAGGCCTCCTGCATGGCGCCGCGGCGGATGTACTGCGTGTAGGCGGGCACGGCGACCGAGGCCAGGATGGCCACGATGGCCACCACGATCATCACTTCGATGAGGGTGAAGCCGCGCGAAAAACCGCCCGCGGTCGGTGTGGATGTGTGTGCCTGCATGCCAGAAACCCCTTGCTGTGGATCCATGATGTCCACATCGGGAAATTCTGGGTTCGCGTTGAGCGGGGCGAAGGCCGGATCAGCGTGACAAAACCCACGCACTCGCGCCGGCTTGCGTCTTGTTACAGAGCGTGGCGCCACCGCCCGTCGCCGGGCCCCACCGTTCGTCTGTCAGGGCTGACCGTTGGGCGCGAGGAGCGGATCAGGCCGCCGCGCCGTCGTCCCCGGTGGCCACTGGGCGGGCCGGGTCGGCGCACCACTCGCTCCAGGAGCCGGCGTACAGCCGGGTGGGGGCGAAACCGGCGTGGGCCATGGCCAGCAGGTTGTGGCAGGCGGTCACGCCGGAGCCGCACTGGTGCACGAGGGTGTCCGTGCTGGCGCCGGCTTCGGCCATCAGGGCCGTGAATTCTTCACGCAGCACCTCGGCCGGCTTGAAGCGGCCCTCTTGCAGGTTGCGCTGGAAGAAGCGGTTGTGCGCCCCGGGGATGTGGCCGCCCACCGGGTCCAGGGTTTCGTTCTCGCCGCGGAAGCGGTCGGGAGCGCGGGCGTCGAGCAGGTGCCATCGGCTCGGTGTGCCCGGTGTGCCCTGCGTGCTGGACGGTGCCTGCACCGATGCCAGGACCTCGTCGGCCATGACGCGCCAGCCGCTGCGCACCTGCGGCGTGAAGGTGCTGGGCATGCGCGTGGCCACGGTGGTGTCGCTGCTGCTGTTGCTGAGGCCACCGTCAGGCTGCAGGGCCAGCCAGGCCGGCCAGCCGCCATCGAGCACCTGCACGCGCTCGTGGCCCAGCCAGCGCAGCAGCCACCAGGCGCGGGCGGCGAACATGCCGCTCGCGTCGTCGTAAGCCACCACGCGGGTGTCGGGGCGCAGGCCCCAGTGGCCCAGGGTGCGGGCCAGGGCCTCGGGCGAGGGCAGGGGGTGGCGGCCGGTGAAGGCGGGCGTGCCCTGGCCGACCTTCGGCCCGGAGAGGTCGCGGTCGAGGTGGGCGTAGAGCGCCCCGGGGATGTGGCCCGCGCGCCAGGCCGCTTCGCCCGCGCTGGCATCGGCCAGGTTGAAGCGGCAGTCCAGCAGGAGCAGGTCTTCGGCGGGGGAGGCCGCCAGACGTGTCCGCAACTCGGCCGCGTCGGTCAACGGGGGCAGGGCAGGCGAGGGGGCTGCGGCGAGGCTCATGGTGTCGGCGTTCCGTGCGGAGGTGTCGGCGGTGGCTCAGAACAGCGCCATGCTGAGCTTGCGGCGGTAGGCGTCGATGACGGGGTCGGCCCCGGCCACCTCGACCTTGCCGGCGATTTCCAGCTTGGGCTTGCCATCGGGGGCTGCGCTGGGGTGGGCTCCCGGGTGAGCGCCTGGCCCGCCGGCCTTGCCCGGCGCAGGTGCGGCGGGCTTGGGCTGAGGTTGGGTCATCGTCTCCAGGATGGCGACGTAGAGCTTGCGCGCGGCCTCGTCGTTCCAGGCCTTGTCGCGCATGATGACCTCCAGCAGCTCGTCCATGGCCTCGGTCTGGCGGCCCAGGGCGAGGTGCAGCGAGGCCAACTCCAGGCGGGCGGCGAAGTCGCGCTTGTTGGCGGCAATGGCCTCTTGCAGCGTGCTCAGCGGGCGGCCGTTGGCGCGCACACCGACGACGGCGTCCAGCACACGCACGAAGGCGGCGGGGCGGGCTTCCACCAGCAGGCCGGTGGCGCGGGGGCGCAGGGGCTCGGCCACCAGCTGGGCGTGCTGCAGGGCGTTGTCCGAGCCCTCGGCCAGCATCAGCGCGATCAGGTCGAAGCGGGCTTCGTCGTTGTTCGGGTCTTTTTCCAGGGCGTCGAGCAGCAGGTCCACGGCGCCGCCGGTCTGGCCTTCTTCGGCCAGGGCCTCGGCCTGCGCCACCTCGGCCTCGGCCGCCACTTCGCCCTCGGTGGGCACGTGCTTGGCCAGGAAGCCGCGGATCTGCTCGGCCGGCAAGGCGCCGACGAAGCCGTCCACCGGCTGGCCGCCCACGAACATCACGCAGAAGGGGATGGAGCGCACGCCGAACATCTCCGAGAGCTGGCCGGCGATCTCCTGCTGCTCATCGGCATTGAGCTTGGCCAGCGTGAAGCGGCCCTGGTACTCGGCTTCCAGGCCCTCCAGCACGGGGCCCAGCTGCTTGCAGGGGCCGCACCAGGGCGCCCAGATGTCCAGCAGGATCGGCACCTGCTGCGAGGCGGCCAGCAGGTCGGATTCGAAGTTCTCGAGGGTGATGTCGATCATGGTCAGCAGAGGTGAGGGCGACAGGTGTGGCGGCTTGCACAGCGCAGAACGTGGGCAGCGCCTAAAATCCAGGGTTTGACGAGACAGGAGCCCGCGGTGAGCACAGCCCCCCACACGACGACCAGCAGCCCGATGCAGCCAGAACAGCAAGCCATCCAGGTCGGCGTGGTCATGGGCTCCAGCAGCGACTGGGACGTGATGCGTCACGCTGCCGACATTCTCACCGAGTTCGGCATCGCCTTCGAGGCGAAGGTCGTTTCGGCCCACCGCATGCCCGATGACATGTTCCGCTACGCCGAAGCCGCGGCCGACCGCGGCCTGGTGGCCATCATCGCCGGCGCGGGCGGCGCCGCCCACCTGCCGGGCATGCTGGCCGCCAAGACCACGGTGCCCGTGCTGGGCGTGCCCGTGCCCTCGCGCCACCTGCAGGGCGTGGATTCGCTGCATTCCATCGTGCAGATGCCCAAGGGCATCCCCGTGGC